>Ga0209534_10000104_pt1 | contig 98900 bp, 97 predicted proteins | sample COG_07_FD_184751 | JGI IMG/M metagenome (GOLD analysis project Ga0209534, IMG submission 184751) | Pelagic Microbial community sample from North Sea - COGITO 998_met_07 (SPAdes) (version 2) | ecosystem: Environmental > Aquatic > Marine > Neritic zone/Coastal water | place: Helgoland, sampling...
TCCTGGCGAAAAATCTTCGATTTTTCCTGGCGAAAAATCTTCGATTTTTCCTGGCGAAAAATCTTCGATTTTTCCTGGCGAAAAATCTTCGATTTTTTACCGGAACAGTTTCAGTATAATTTGTTATTGATAATAACAAATATATAATTTCAATCGCCTTTGATTATTTTCAATTTATAATATTCTTCACGAATAAATAACGTTAAATATGCAATCATTGGTAATACACAAATATTTAACGCAGTTTGTGATATTAAATTAATATCTACAATGTTCATTTTTTATCTGTTATGTATTATATAATATATATAAATTTTTTGTATGATCACTTATAAAAAAATTTAGGCAATAAATTAATTTATAATAAATGAAAAATTATCTAAATGTTGTTATAGGAATATTAATTATTGCGCTTTTTATTACAATATTCCAATATCCTGGGGACGAAGCAGATGAAAGTTTGAAACAGAAATTTGACAATGCAACTATATATTTGATTGTTGTTTTAACATTAGCTGTAGTTGCCCTATTTTGGTTTACTAAAATGGGAAACAAATATCCAGTATCGGAAAATATCCCCCTTGTTGAACTCTCAAACTTTAAGAAAACTTAAAAACTGTGGCGCTTTCTAAAAATATAACAATAGTTATTAAGCACTAAAAATTTAATAAAGGATATTAATATATTGATTTTTAAAGATTTATGGAGTTTAATAATTTCAATGTACTTATTCCGTCAACTATTACGGTCAATGTAGAATCTAATATAAATTTTGATTTAAAAAATATAATTGTATATTTTAAACATATCATCAAAAATAACAATTGTGTTAATAAAAATTGTTATTATCAATTTAAAAATACTCAGAATATATTGAACAAACAACTTGTAGAGAAAGATTGTTCAAAATATGAAAACAGCTTCACGCCTGGAACAATAGTATATATACGATATAATGATTTTTGGAGTGGAATAAAAACTTCCAAAACAGATAAATTGGGATTCAATAACCAAATTAGTTTTAAGATTTTCATCAACAAGGGATATTACATAAATATTATGATGTTTGAGAATGGTAGACTAAAAATGGCTGGATGTAAAAACAATAATGATAGTGTTTTTGTTATGGCTATTTTATGGCAATATGTTAATGAAAGAACAAAACAAATAATAAATCCGTTTTTGGATTCTTTGAAACTTCCTTCCGATAAAACACCAGTATTTGTTTTTACGAATGAAATGATGAATATCCCCTTCAGATTTTCTAGAACACTAAATAAAGTAAAAGTTAATACTATATTTAATAATATAAAAGATGGAAATATATTATCTTATTATGAGCCCACAGGACAACATTGCGTTAACATTAAATTATTAAATGATGTAAAAAACAGAACAGCAATAATTTTGTGTATTTTGTCTCCCAATAATTTTGTAGTCTTTATCAAAGACGTTTTATGTAAAATTAAAAAACAAGAATTTGATAGAACGGGTACATCTTTTATGGTTTTTCCTAATAATGTAATTATGTCTGGAAATGGTATAGATTTTGAAATTTTAAAAAATGATTATAATAAATTTACCAAAATACTTCAAAAAAATGCTTCTGATATAGTATTATAAATTTTATTGTTAATGAAAAATTTTTTTATTTAAGCAAAATATATTATTATAATAAATTTAATAAATGGAGCAATTTCGAGAAGAATTCTTATATTTTTTGGACAACTATGATGTAAAAAAACTCATAGATAAGCCTATGTTGAAAATGAATAGTTATAAATCTTATGTATTGAAACATATCGATCATGAAAATATTTCGGAAATAATTTCTAAAACATTTGATGTTGAAAGAATAGTTTTAAAAATTTATTTGATACACAATTATAATAATTTTTTAACCAACTATTTTGTATTGGATGATGCAATAAATAAAAATATTGTTAAACGAACCGAAAATATTAAAATTGATGTCCCAGATATCCCAATTGATTTAATAGTAGAACCAAGATTAACCAAAGAAGAGTTTTCTTTAATACATACAACTATTGTTGTCTATCAACAAGATATCGATAAAATTAAAGAAATTGTTGGTGAAAAAAAATACAACATTTTTAAAAGTGATAGTGAATTTTATTACAAAACATATCCCAGAGAGATTGAACGGGCCACTATGAGAGGTGTTAAACAATTAAGTGGATAAGATCCATCTGGTGATACCAGAGATATATATGTTCAATAATATTTTTATAATACATATTATATGTATTATTTTGTTATGTTTACAACATACTTGATAATATTTTACCAATTATGTTAGATTTTTTGGGTTGGTTGCTCATGTTTTGTTTTTCCTGTAGATCCACTACAAGCTTTAATTTATTCGTATTACCAATTGTTTCTAGTTCTTTGGGACATATTTGTTTATTTTTATATGCAAAGTTAAAGTGATTTTGGGGGTCTTCTAGATCGGGGACACCTTTATAATTACAATTTTGGCAACGATTCATGATATATTAAAATTAATTTTATGATATACAAAAAATCAATTTTTTATATGATATATTAAAATTGATTTTGTGATATACAAAAAGGTAATATTAAATAAAGATAATGGGCATAAACAATTGTAATATGTTCTTGCGAAATGTTGGTACAACAATCTATTACAACCAATTGCAAAATAAAAGAATAGCTATAGATATTCTGATTTACATATTTAATTTCTTTCATAGATATGGAAGAGATCCTAAAATAACAGAACGAAAATTGATATCTTTTTTAAAAAATTTTAGAAAATTAAACATAGAAACAATATGTATTTTTGATGGTAAAAATAAACCAAAAGAAAAGGCGGAATGTATGGAAAGACGGAAACGATATACTCAATTTGATGATTTATATGCATTTTATTGCGGAGATTATATGAAATTGGTTAATGAGTACGGATTAGTTGATAACGAAGATAAAATTATTGAAAATATAGCAGAAATATATCAAAAAATTAAAGATAAATATTCACAAAAACCTATTCCAGAAAAGGATACATATATCCAATATGTATTATACAAAGAAAAAAAATACACAAAATTAAAAGAGAAATTTCCCGATATTCTTATATCTTGGTATCAAAAAAATCTATATGAACCCCCAAATATTAAAACTTTAAGTTACAATGACATAAGAATAATAAAACACAAAATATATGAAAATGGATTCTCTGTTTACGAGGCTGACGGAGAAGGAGAAAATTTATGTTGTTCGTTGTTAAATGATAACAAAGTAGATTATGTAATGAGTGAAGATAGTGATGTATTCATGTATGGAGCAGTGCGAACATTAAGATCAGTAAAAGAACACACATGTATACTTATTCATATTCAGGATATTTATAAATCTTTGGAGATAGATGAGACATCATTTAAATGTTTATGTATTATGATGGGCACAGACTATAAAACATGCGGTTTGAAAGATTATGGTTTTGTCAAATGTTTAAAAGAGTTAAAAACTGAAAATGGAATGAACGAATTGGTCGAAAAATACAATACTTATAACGATATTAGTTATAAACATATTTTAAGTTTATTTACATTGTGTTCTAAATATAAACCTTATGTTGGATAAAAAATTTATTAAATTGTACAACATACGTGTTTTAAATTCTAATGGAATTTAAATGTTCGGAACATCGATTTTTCCTGGAGAAAAATCCGAGATTTTTCCTGGAGAAAAATCTCAGATTTTTCCTGGAGAAAAATCTCAGATTTTTCCTGGTCATTTTTGGCCTAGGTTTAATTTTATTTGGTGTATGTTTAGGCGTTTATATATATAAACACCCAAATAAAATTTTAAATACACAAAATGCCGAATTTGTTGGGAAATATATCGACAAGAAATCTTTAATTTTTCCTATTAGATGCAACCCCAAATTCATAAATAATGTGTATTGTTTAAATGGTGGAAAATGTTTTATATTAGAATTGCATGGAAATTATTGTGAATGTGCTGATGGATACAATGGAGAACGATGTGAGTTCAAATATACCATCTTTGATCTGTTTTTAAAAAATTAAATAGAAATTAAAAATATTTCTGATACATATCTGGAATATATTTTTTTATTTTCAATTTTTTATTTCAACAATGAACATTTATTTTTGTTTTTTACATTCGAGAATCTTATAAAACTAATGAATATATTTAATAAAAGTTTAAAAATAAAATTATGCTGGTGATGTTCTTAAAAATTTATAAATTAGCTTGTCATGGAAATTGAAAATGACGGATGATGTCCTTGAATTTATAAACTCTCATAAGTGTGTTTTCGTAAACGGGCCGGCAGGTTCCGGCAAATCTTATCTAATTAAAGAAATAGTTAAATCTAACGAAGGTCTAAATATTGCTATCACATCGTCGACTGGAATAAGTTCGACTAGCATAGGAGGAATTACAGTACATAGTTTTTTGGGGATGGGAGTAGATACAGATGTAGAACAAATAGTAGCCAGTTTTAAGTTTAAACAAAAATTGGTAGATCTAAGAATACTTGATATTTTAATTATTGACGAAATATCTATGATAAGTTCTAATTTATTTGATACCATACATAATATTCTGTGCTATACAAAACGGTCTACATTGCCTTTTGGTGGGATTCGAGTAATATGTTTGGGTGATTTTTTTCAACTTCCGCCCGTCAAAGGAGACTATGCATTTAAATCTAAATATTGGAGTCTATTAAAACCCGTCAATATGAATAAAATATATAGACAAACAGACCAAAAATACATAAACCTATTAAATAAAGTAAGAATAGGTGAAATAGATGAAGATGTTATTTCTATACTTAATAGTAAACTTATCGACAAAACGCATAAATTAGATGATAAATTGTATCTGTTTCCCAGAAATAAGGAAGTCGATGCGATAAATACGATAAAATTTAAGGAAATATCAAACCTTAATGAAATCAAAACATATCATATGGATTTACACAATACAACAAATTTCACTCTTATACCTAATATTTTAAAATTGTGTAAAAGGTGTAAGGTTATTTTGTTGATTAATTTGGACCAAGAACGGGGTCTTATAAATGGGAGCGTTGGAATAGTAAAGGGATTTATGGGGGATTTGCCAATTGTGGAGTTTGAGAACGGAATAACAGAGACCATTCAAAAATTTATTTGGACATCAAAGGACAAAACTAAACGTATATCCCAAATACCTCTTAAACTTGCGTATGCTTTATCTATTCATAAAAGCCAGGGAATGACGTTAGAAAATGCTGTTATAGATCTAAAAGATTGTTTTATACATGGACAATTATATGTTGCGTTGAGTAGAATTAAAAATTTAGATGGTCTATATATTATAAATTTTGACAAAAAATCTATCATAGTAGATGAAGATGTTAAGAAATATTATAAAACAATAACATAAATTTGAACAAACTTATTTACCAAAATAGTTAATTTTTTGTTAGAATAGGTTTAAACAAAGAAAATTATAGATTTTCTTATCTCACTAAATAAATGATTAAACTTTTATTGATTTCTTCAATAGAATCGGCATATCTTATTTATATGTTTAACTATTTTAAAACCAAATTTGTATTTAATCATCCAATGTTATCTTATTTAAAAGATATAGATTATTTTAAACATCCTATATCTCGTTCAAATATAAGTATTCGACCAATCTGTAAATTTGGTCAAGATGTCAGTTTATTTTTTTTGGTATATTTTATACTAAGAAATATATTAGTTTATACAAAAAACATCAAAATACTCATATATGTAAATAGTTTTGTGATTGGAATAACCTTTATTTTATCTTTTTTTATGAACCCAAATGCTTTTGTGTATCTTATACCTATATTTCTAATAGAATATTATTATACTATAAAATTAAGAAATTTTATTGAAGAATGATTTACATATCAAATCAATTTTATTTCAAAACAATAAATATGGTGGATGAAAAGGTTTTAGAACAAAGAGTAAATTACCGTTCATCCAAAACAGATTCTCATCAAATGCAATGTTTGGTATGTTGGAGACAACATCCTGCTATCCATTACTGGATGCAAAAATTACAGAATGCAAGATATAGTGAAGGAGTTAACAAAAATAAACTTAAAGTATATGTTCATCTTTGTGAATATGATATTTTAGCATTAAAGCACGCAATAGTTCGAGGTAATTTGGATTTTGGTAAACATGGCAAAATGATAGGAAAATCTAATCAAAATGATAAAGAGCAGGAAGAATTAGATTTAAAATTTATAAGTCTTGCTTTGGAAGCTTTACAAAAAGGTTATGAATTAGTTTATAAGAGTTATATTGTTGATAAAAATGATACAATTAATTGTGAAACATTTTTAAATAAAAAGGCCAAAAAACATGTTACAAATAAACAATCTTCTAAACGGTCAAGATCTTTAAAATTATCAACCAAGCCAACTAAAGTTGGAAGTTTTACACCAAAAAAAACTACCAAACAGACATCTAGAGTAAAAAAATTAACACGGAAATTTTCGTCAGTACAGTTGCCTTCCAAAAAAAGTTCAAAACGTATAAGAAAAACTTATAAAAGATCAAAGAGACGTTCAAAAAAATCAACAAAATCCAAAAGACCAAATCCCTTTGGCAGCTCAACATCATATACAAAATATTCCGACGGATATCCAAGTTCAGATGACATATCTGGTGTTTTTCGATTATCTTCGTAATAGAAATAAAACTTAATATACAAATTATAAAATGATAATTATAATTGTGATTTTTTTGGGTGTTATATCGAGTTTTATTTTATTGTGGACTTTACAGTCTCAAATTTCAGCACCAAATTCAAAAGAAAATTTTGTTTTTCAGAATGATGATGATGATGATACCGAATTAGACAATACAATAGATTATAACATATCAATAAATGGTCACAATATAAATATTTTACACGTTCTTCCCAAAAATCTCACCAATATTGAACAAACAAAAGATTCTTTTATTCAAACGTTATCTTTGAATTATCCTATAATAATATATGTACATGGTCTTTTGTTTACCAAACTATTTTATCATAGAGTTGGATTATATGAAGTTTTACAAACGTCAAATTATCATATTATAACGTTCGATTATACTGAAATGTTTCCCGATACAATCACCAAAGATGGATCATTATTGGATATTAAATCAGTTTATGATTATTATAATCTAGTTTCGCCAAATAGTAATATTATACTATGGGGACATTCTTTAGGATCATCGGTAGTTTTAAATTTGATAAATACACTTGAAGATACATATCCGACGGCCGTTATATTAGAAAACCCTTTTAACAGTTTTAATGGACTTTCTTATGTCAAACAATGGATATTGGATCTTGTTATAGAACAAGAAATGGTTTCTGAGAACTCTAAAAAAAATATCCCAATTTTAATAATGCATTCAACATATGATTATATGGTTCCATTGGAATCAACTATAGATTTATTTCGAATAATAAAATTACACAATAAAAATGTACATTTGGCTATTTTTGATGAATTTGTGATAAATGGTCACACAGATATTTATAAAATAGAAAAAATGCCATCAGTTGTTGATAAATTTATACACAATTCAACATATGATTAAATATTTGTTTATAATATAAAAAATTTATTTTATAAATTAGTTTTAAATTGTAAAATGAATTCGGATAATCTTTGGAACGATATTAAGTATAGTAGTAAAAAAGTGTATTTTTTCAAATCAGAAGAAAAAATGCATGCGCTTTTAATATATAAAGATGGGGGTAGCGAAAATGCAAAAATTTCTTTTTGTAATTTTTGCTGTCCTATGAGTACACCAGAATCAAAAAATATAACAGAAATAATTAAATTGATTGAAGAAAATTCTATGGTAGACCATATACAGAAAGATAAAATATTGGTGACATTTCCAAATTTAACGTTAAAATTGTATGATCATTATTGTGATATGTTTGATAAGATTGAAATTAACGAAAATAATGAAATATGCAATAAATAGATTTGATTTATTTTGCAACATGCAAAATATACAATTTAATTAAATTAATGTTTTCTCAAAAAATATGTTGGGTATAACAAAGCATCCCCAACAGGATTTTTTTTTTATTAAAATATTTATGTCGTGTGTATTATTTAAATTAATTTTAAATTAATTTAGTGAAACTATATTGATACAATTATAAAACTACATGTTATTTTTTTTGTGCAATTTTAACTTTTTATCATAATTGTTTAATAATTTGGTTGTAAACACAATTCCATTTTGTTTAATTGAATCTTTAAATATTTCAAAAAAAGATTCATATTTATTTTGTTTAATTAAAACTTTTGCAATAACATCCGCATGTTCCAATGAATAAATATTTTCACAAAATTCTTCAAAGGAATTTCGGTCGTTTATATCTGCCAAAAGATATTTATAATGATTCGACAGACCAGACCCTGTATCTAAAGTTTGCTTTGATGCCATCTCTTTGTTTGAGCGGCCATTTCCTCCATTAGAAAACCGTTTAGGCATTGTAAAATTTGGATTATTTAAATATTAGCCAATTATTTTATAATTTTTTTTTATTTATAAAGTACAACCGGCATTTTTATAAAAACTATCCAAAGTATTAAATTTATGTGGTCTATTTTCAACAGTTTTGTATATATTGTATACTAATTTTTCTAAACTAAGTTTTGGATTATTACCAATATTAATTAAAGCTTGTTCTATGGGATCCCGATGATAAGGTTCTAACATATTTAATGTTGCTCTAAAAAATTTCATAAATTCTAGCCTATGTTTATTATTAGAATAAGCCAACGTAAATAAAACACCCCATAAATGATTTGTAATATCCACCTCTCGATCTCTGTTTTTACATATATAATATGATTCGACTGGAGAGTATTTTTTTAATTTCTTTCCCAATCTTTCATTTACAATATTGTGGACCACAAAAGTCCAATATAATAATTTGTGTTTAGAATGCATATGTTGTTCGACCGGATGTTCTTTTAGAATTTTTTTAAAATGCAGTCTACAATTGAAGCAAGGCATTAGATTACTTAACGTCTTTATAAACGTTATATAGTTTTGTGAATGAATAAAACTATATTTTCCGGCAAAAGTGTGTATCAAGTACCACATTTTTGGACCATAGTCGTTAATACTGTTACTTGCCATTTTTAAAAACAAAAATTTATTTAGATGTTAATATTTTATCAAATTAATTATATTTAAAATAATTATTTTATTTACTCAATCCATTATTTTTTGTTAAAAATCTTTTTGAATACAAGAAAATAATTTAAATTTGATTAAATATATTTCAGCAATGTGAATGTTTATTGAGTAATCTAGTTCAAAATATTCTGTTGGGAATATCAAAAGATGATGTTTGTTTGATATAATTAACACAAATTTCGCATATATTATTCGTGTTTAAAGAATTCGCCAGTATAATAACACACATAAAAGTAAAAAGTTTTAACATTGTTGTAAGTTTAAAATATTTGTATTTAAAAAAATTTTATATACTGTTTATTTCCAAAACTAAAATTATATGAAAAAATTATTTTATTTAACATTCGAACTACATACAATGGAAGGAATAGTAGATCATGTATTGATAACGCGCTTGGACGATGAAGAAATTAAAAAAATTTCAGAAGTTGAAGTAAAATTGCCATATGGGGGTTGCGTTGACAAAACAATTTATGATAATAGTATGGGTGTATGTGAAAATACAAAAAAATGTTTAGTTTGTACAAACAATAATATTTATTGTACTGGAGGTTACGGTTTTATAAATATGTCTGTTCCTTATTATTTACCATCTTTTGGGAAAATAATTTGCAATATACTTACAAACATTTGTACAACATGTTTTGAACCTGGTCCTATAAAAAAAAGTTTGTTAAATAAATCATCAGTTAAAGATACATTTGGACAAATATTATATAATTGTTTAACATGTACAAAGGGTAAATATGTTACTATTATTGAACGAAAAAATAATAATGATCATTATTGGGAAACAGAATTTTTTGATACACTTTCAAAAACAGTTATATGTATAACAACTATTAAAAAATGGGTTGATGAATGTATAATGAAAAGGAGATGTAGATTTACCAAAAATATACTAATCACAAATAATTTTATAGTTATTCCACCATGTGTAAGGCCTTATTTTCCAAAAAATAACCAAGCTTATCAAAATGACACATCTACAATTTATAATTCATTGCTTAAGATCAAAAAGGAAGATAAACGATTGGTTCAAAAAGAATGTTATAGTAAAATCGAAATGCTATTGACCCAAAAAAAAAAGAAACCCCTGCCAAATTCATCAAAAATACCCCAATCATTGCAAGACAGATTACAAAAAAAAAATGGTCTAATAACTAGCGGAATTAATGGTAGAAGAGTCAATCATTCGTCAAGAGCAACAATTACTGGTTATCCATCAGGACGATTAGGATATGTTGGGATACCCGCAAAAATGGCATCCAAAAATACAATACCAATTTTATTATTTTCGGTTGGAGATTATAGAATAGATGACGGAATTGTTAAAATAAAAGATTTTATCCTTAAATATAATGTTAAAGTATTACGTATATATAATAAACAAACTGGTAAAATTTACAGACCTTTAGTAACTTCAATAGAAAGGGTTTTAAAACATTTGGGAGACGTAGATCCGCAATATTTGTGGATAGATAAACCTCTAGAAGATGGCGATATTGTGTTATTCAATAGACAACCTTCTTTAAGACCAGAATCTATTATAGCCATGAGAGTGAAAATTATCAATGATTGTAATACATTAAGATTGGTTTTGCCGTGCACACCACCATTAAATGCAGATTTTGATGGTGACGAATCTAATTTACATATTATACAAGATATTGCAGCAGCAGTAGAGTGTATACTATTAATGTCTCCTGGCGAAATGATTATATCTTCACAAAAAGGAACACCACTTATAACTCCCGTTCAAGATGCAATTCTTGGAACTTATTTGCTCTCTATGCAAAAATATATATCTAGTGAATTTCTTATGGATATGACAATGATTATAGATATGTCCATAGACCAATATGAAAAAAAAATTGAATCTTGGAAAAAAATAAATAACCAAAGTATAAATATAGGGAATTTTTGTATATCATTATTATTTGATGAGTCATTTTATTATGAATTAAATGATGAATTTTGTATAGAGGGGGGTATAATCAATATTGAGAAAAGTCCAAAATATTTAGATAAAACCATTTTATGTTCTGGAATTAAATCTATTTTACACTTTTATTATTATGATATAGGAAAATCTAAAACTTGTTCGTTTATCGATAACATCCAATATATGACTAATTTTTTTTTATCAAAATATGGATTTACAATTGGTTTAGACGATTGTCGCCCAGATAAAATAAAATTAGATTCCAAAATTAATCCAGATACTATATTAACAGAACAAAGTCCAAAATTCTCGGATAACTCTAATTTGGAAATGATGATACAAAGTGGCGCCAAAGCAACGCTTACAAATGCCACGCAAATTAAACGATTAATAGGACAACAGTCATTGGATGGTGGGCTAATAGAAAATGAGATGAGAACAGGTCGCACAATGGTGTATTTTGATCGAAATGATATCGTAGACAAAGAATCAACGCTCATTGATCTGAATACATCGATATCTAAAGGATTTATTGTTGAATCATTTGCAGAGGGGCTGAAAAAGAGCTCAAATATGTTCCATTGTAAAGCTGGGAGACGAGGTGTAGGAGATTCTGTAACAAAAGTTGCCGATATAGGATATACATTTAAAAAATTATCAAAAACATTAGAAAACTACTTAATTGCGCATGATAAGACAATTAGAGATATATCTTCTAATAACATAATTTCATTTTTGTTTGGTGTAGATGGTATGAATATCCAAATGTTACCATCGGAAAACATACACAATAAATTTAAAAAATGTTATCTAAATAAACATGATTTTAATAAAATAAAATGTTTTACCAGAGAAAGTTTCATACAGAGCATGCAGAATGTCGTTTTGGGATTAAATAAACCAAATTTAATAATGGATAATTTAAAAGATAAAATTATAAAAAGTATCCCATTACATTATTTTAACGAAGACAAAAAACATTTAGAAAATAATATATCTGATATTACTCTTAAATTGAATGGTATATTGTTGAGTAGAATGATGGAACCGGGTGCACCGGTTGGGCTAATTACAAGTACAAATTTTGGAGAAATAATGTCACAACTTTTGTTAAAATCATTTCATCACTCTGGAATAAAATCTAGAAATATCAACAGTGGAATTATTAGAATGAATCAACTTATGAATAGAACAAATAAATCCAAAGAATATACAATTTATGGATATACAAATGACGAAATTTATAATATGCTCAGAAATGCATATACACATGCTCTTAGTAATAAAATTAAAACAATTTTAAAATTATCAATGGAAGATCGATGTAATTTTTTATTAAATAGTGTTAGAAGTATTAAATTAAAAAATATAATCTCTTATTCTGCCATAGAATGTGTGGCTGGTCATTCGATTTTTTTGTGTAATTGTGATAATAAAACAATCAGATTTGTGTATGTTTTGGATGAAAATAAATTAGGAGAATTTGGGGGATATAAACTAATAAGTTCTGAAAAACACAATTGGTATAAAATTGAGGATACAATTTATATTGATACAACAGAAACAGATATCAAACAGCTTATTTTACAAAATAATATTTTTTTAGATTTAGAGCTGAACGACAATTTTATCCAAGAGTTGGATAGATGCAAATTGGTATTTAATTCAGAATTGTCGCATATAGAATTTTCATTTAGGAATTCTAAAATTTCAAATGTTTTAAATATACCTTTTATAGATAAAAAAAGTATAACATCGGATGACATATTTGTGGTTTATGAAGCATTTGGTGTCGAAGCAGCCAGACAAGTACTATATTCGGAAATATTGGCAGTATTAGTTTTTGATGGAGCAGATATAGACAGAAGATATATACACTTTATCTGTGATGCTTTGACACATACCGGAAAAATAACATCCATAAATAATTATTCTAGCATTTTAACAAATGCGTTATATGAACGAGAAATTAAAAAATTTACAAATTATTCTTTAGTGGATGCTGTAGATAATTGTAAAAGTGTGGAATCAAGTGTGTTTTTGGGCACCCCGGCTAAACTTGGGACAATGTTTTTTGATTTATTGAAAACTTAAATACAATATTTATAATTAATAAGTTATTACAATTAAGCTGTAATATAAACCATAATAAGTTTAATTTAATATAAAATTTATAAATAAGAAATCTAAAACAATCTAAAAATTTAAAAATCAAAAAGAAAGTTATCAACAACAAATGGCAAATCAATTCACAGATAAACAAAGTCAGAATTTTGAAAAACTAGATGCATATATTACCAAATTGGTTGACGATAGTATTAATAAAGCAAAAAAAAATATTATAAAGGATATCGGTTTATTTACTGATTTATTCGTTTCAAATATGTCTGAAAATGAATTAGGAGAATTTACTGCTAATCTCAGCAATTCTAAGAGTGGAGATTCAAAGAAAAAATCCGATCCAAAAAAGACACCCAAAAAGGATGCCAAAAAACCAGATTCCTTATCACTTTTTATGAAGAAATACGAAAAATTTCAAACATTCAAAAAAGAAGACGATAAAGTTCTTAATTTGGAAACGCTCAAATTTATTAAAAGAGTCAATGCACCAAAAACTGAAACGTCAAAATATGGTGTGATTAAGGTTGATGATAAGAAAATTTCTGTAACCTACAATACAGTCAGTGATAAGAAACTAACCAATCTATACGAATATTTGTATGATGAAGATGAAGAAGTAAAAGACGATAAGGTTGATGAAAAGATCCCAACAGATGATGAAAAGGAGGACGAAGATGACGAAGATGACGAAGATGACGATGATATTAAACTATCTGATTAAAATATATAGTAAATAATTGAATAAAAATTATATTAATTTTTATAAGTATAAAGAATGATAAATGGAATGTTTGAAGATGATGACTAATCCAAAAGATAACAATATTTTGTGGTATTGTTTGAAAGATAAAACCGATGAAAATATTATAATTTCTGTATTTTATAACAATCAGACAAAAGAACAGATTAAAAGGGTTGGAAAGAAAAGTGATATTGGGCCTTGGACAGATGATTTAATGAAATTAAGTTGGGAAACTGCCAAACTACCAGACATAGAATTCACCCAAGAGGATGGCACTAAAAAAATTTTTACTGGTGACGAATTGTTAAACAACATTATAATTCAATAATTACCTTTAAACTGGGACGCCATCCACATACGTTTATGATATGGTAAAAGATCCTCACAAATATTTTACAAATGTAAAACTATTTGATAAATATAAAATTAATTATATCCAAACCAACTAACCCATTTAAGAGAAACTCTATTTAATAAATGAACACTATGAACCACATTAACAAATTTAACATGTTAAAATATGAATATGATTTAATGCACAAAGATGATAATTCTAAGCTAATATATAACATTAAAGGAACAAATTATTGTTTAAGATTGTATCCTATAGTTGATAATTCGGACTCGTCGAATCAACTATTAAGATTGACACCCTATGTAAATGGTAAATTGAGAGAAGATTTTATCAGTCAAAAAAAATTCAAATGTTTTTGTGAAACTACAAAAGTCGTAAAAATATATGATATAGATGTGGAAGACTACGAAGAAGACGTATTTTTGGATACATTTTTTAAAGGTTACGAGTGTTCTTCTAATAAAAATTTCATGACAAAATATAAATGTGTTGTTTTTGAATCCCCAACCGAAACTTTGTTTGACGATTATTTGCATGAAGTAATTTTCAAAAATGATTTTTACAACAAAGTACATATCATTCTTAACTGTTTTATTCATGCTAATAATTATGAATACGGCATAGATTTGAAAGATTTAGTTATAAAAAAATTGGGACACACAGTCAAATTTGTCTATGACCCCTTAGGATTTTGTTTCGACGTAGATTTTAAAATAATTATCGGACCGGAAAATTCTATGGATACGAAAAAGGAACATGGTATACAAATTATACGAGATTCTAAAATGGGGTCATTCGATTACACGACATTGGAAAATTATAAATTGATACATGATTGGGCTTGTAAAAAAACTTCAGACGATTCAAAAGGTGTAGACGACTATTTAATGGCTAGACCATATCGGAGCAGAGAATATTCACATGAGATTTTTAAAGATAAACCATATTATTTGACATGTTTAGATGTGTATAATGATTACAAAATAGGATTTAATGAGATCATGGATGACGGCACAAGTCTATTTTGTAAAATATATGAACATTAAATAAACAACAAACAATGAATAGACATTTACTTATATTTAGAAATCTTACACAAACAACAATAAAATTTTGTTATTTTATTGCATTCATTTAATAAATGAGTGATGACGGAGAAAAATTTTTCCCTTCGGACAGTAGTGATGATGAAGAAGTTGTATTGGACATTTATTTAGAAGATAAAAAGGATTTATTGAATAGCTATTTTTTTAATATATTTAATCACTATTTCATATTTAAAAATAAAAAAATGGAGAAGGTTAATACATTAACCAGAAACGAATATTTCAAACGATTAAAGGAAATAGGTGTATATGATCGAATTATTTCTTTTATATCTAATAAAATTGAAGGAAATAATATATCATCTGTGAAAATAAGAAGTTTTATAGAAGATAATTATCAAGATATAAAAAAACTTGAACGTGTACATCGTATAAACCAATTTCACGAAAGTATTTTGTCCAAGTTAATAGGAAATACTGTAGATAATGCCACAAGTGAAGTTTTTCAGGAGACATTTACTGGAGAACCGAAAATATTAGGAAAACGTATTAGTAAAAATATGATAATGTCACTTGTGATAATGTATGACACTAATGTGATTATACAAAATTATGTTGATAAATATGTTAACGTAATTTTATCAAATCTTTTTCTAAGTATTTTGGCATCTAAAAATGAACATCGATTGGTTGATTTAAATAAACATGGATATAATATTGAATTAAATGATGTTAGTAATGAAACACTAACAAAAAATAATGTATTTAATCTTCTTATGGATATATCTACAGAATTAAAAGTTAAATTGTATAATGAATTAAATGTTGATACCAGACAACACAAATTTAACGAAGTTAATAAAGTTAATAAGTTTGATGAATTTTTATTAAATCTAATAAACAAATTAAATAATAAAAAAATTGCAATTACAGTAGAGGATAAAATAGGAACAATAATAGAACATGCCATAAAAGAGGGCATATATATGGATGAAGAGATCAAAAATGATTTGTTGAATTTTAAACAGGGATACAAATTAGAAAACACTGATCAAAATTTAATGAAACATATATTTGATAATGCAGATGGAACAATTTTTCCTGATATTATTACCAAATATAAAAATGGAGGGAATATTATAAAATTAGCAAATAATATTATAAATAAATTGTCTGATACTGATTATGAGAAACCAGATATCCGAGAAATAATTAAAAAAAAGAAACCATTGGAAGTATTGTTGGCAACAATTTTACAAGTAGAATTGCCTGAATCCAAAAATAAAGATGTTGCGGATTTTTCAATTAAAGATTTTTTAGATATGATAAATCCAAAAAAACTAAACTATAGTGCGTTAGTTTCATTGGATTTTATGGAAGACAAATTATCAGGAAAGCAATCCAACAACGAAAAACAAGATATTAAATTGGAAATGTTAAAGAAATTTAATAAAAATTTGTCAAAAATTCAAAAAGAAAAGGATAAAGAATTGCAAGAACGCGTTAAAAATTTACCATCTCGTAAAATAGAAGAGAAAAAAAGAAATAAACGAGAACTTATTCCTACAATATCCTTTTTTATGATTCTTAGGGGTAATTTGAGAGAATTGATGTCTAAAGTTTTTCAAAGGGATAAAACATTACTTATAATTAACGAAAGTAAAACTGTAGATTATGCAAAAGTTTTACACAATATAGATTTGGTTCCTATACACAAACAATTTACTGATTTGTTAAAATATAAAACTATTCCTTATGATTCATCTGCCAAATTTATAGATGAAATGACCGATCATTATTATGACTTATTTATGACCAATATAAAAACAGAGATAAATTTTGAAAATTTGATTAAGGCATCTAGACGAAATTTAATAACATATTCAAAAGATATAGAAGAAAATATATATAAACAACATAACTCATTCGACGAATATATTAATATTGCATCCTTAATATTTTTTGTGTGTCTCAATAAATTTAATAAATATTTTCTCTCCCAAAGTGATGAGAGAAAATATAACCTACTGTTAGAAGTTTCTAAAAATGGAGTTTTAGACAAATTTATTATTCCAGAATATGCCAATAAAATGGATATTGTTATGGAAAAAATAGATTTGTTTAAAATGAAATTAAAAGAAGATACGTCTATTAGTATGGGGGACATTAAAATTATAACGCAAATAAAACCAGACACACTAATTGGTGATATAAAAAATAAGGATATTGTAATAGGCGGTAAGGACGATTTATTGATGGTTGTGGACGGAAAAACAGAACACGTTCCATATAAAAAAACTACAAAAAAATATCCAAATTATGAAGCTATTTTTTTCTATGAAGTTGGAATTTTAAAATTGGAGGATTATAAGGATGATAAGGATGATAAGGATGATATTGTAGAAAAAAATATAGAAAGTGTGTTTTTTGGAAACAAATCGGTTGTTTATAAAAAAGAAGATAAGTATTACATATCTGAATATGAAACGGGAACAGAAAAATTAAATGATGGTATTGTAGTAAAAAATGTAGAAAATGTGTTTTTTGGAAACAATTTGGTTGTTTATAAAAAAGAAGATAATTATTACATATCTTATGAAACGGGAATAGAAAAATTAAATGATGGTATTGTTAAAAACGTAAAACAAATAAACAAAAAGATTATTTTTGAGACCGACACCGGCGATATTTCGGTTGATGAATATTTTGAATTGGTTCATAAATTAGATCACAATAATCAGAAACGAGTAGGACTTAAAAAACAAGATTACAAACAAGATTACAATCAAGATGATTTATTGGCCCAATTAAAAATTAATATCGATTTAAATACTCTATACAAATTAAAACATTTATTAAAATCTGATGAAATTATACCAAAAACGGAAGAATTTTTATTGGAAACTACACCAACTAATGTACATGAATATTATAATGAATTTTTTATATTGACAAAAAACGTTTTAAACTTTATAAATCCCAATATAATTTTTGAAGCTATATTAACAAATAAACCAATATATAAAGATTTTATAAAAAAAACAGATATGATAAATATAGAATTTCAAATATCTTCAATTTTTTCAGAAATCGAAAAAATATTAAACGTAAATTTATCAAATTTTGCAAAAGATTTAACCATGCTATTTAAGGTTATAGCATACCGAACCAAAAAAAAAAAGACTTTTTTTGACTTATTCAAAGATATTAAGCAAAAGGAGGTGAAATTTCTAATCAATGAAGTAAGTTTTAACAGAAGAAATTATAATGAGATGACAATCAAAGAACGTTTAGAAGTCAAAGAATTAACAGATTCTATAGATAATACATATGTTTTAAGTAGACCGACAGAAGACGACATAGAAAAACGTAGATTGGAAATGATAAAAGACGATATTACTGACGATGACATTTTGAAAAATAGATCTAAAAGAATCACAAAATTAATATCCAACTACATTTTATATTTAAAAATTTTAGAATCTTTTGAAAATGAATTTGTAAATGAATTGGTAGAAGTTGATAAACATACATATAAAAAAGTTGTTAAACACAAAATATTTATTGACATAATTGACAGTATATTTGATATAAGCGATATTATAGAAGTTATATACAATCCACAAAAAAGTATTTCTTATAAAATTATTTTGTATAAATGGAAATATGACAAACAAAATGAGTTGGTAGAACAATTATTGGAAAAATTCAGGAAATATGTGGGTTCAGATTTTAATAAAAAATGGACAACATTCTATAATACTAAAAAATTGCCACGTTTTAAACAGTATATAATAAACCTCAAAAAAATATCCAAAATATTATCATACAATTTTGAAAAAGAAGAAACAAATATCAAGAGTTCCATAACAGATAGTATTAATGACATCAAAAATAGAATCAATTCAGAAAAAACAGAAAATATGAAAATATTATATAAAGCCGAATCACCACTATTAGAGATATTTAGAAATACTTTAGACGAATATACAACTATGGGAACAAGCTATAAAAATGATAAAATTTTAATAAACAATCTAATAATCGATATTAAAGAAAAGAAGGCACATTCAGAAACAACAACTTTCTTAGAATTGTCCAAAAATGCTTATTCTATAGATAAAAATTTGTATAATATGCTGGAAACTATCAAAAATGACATTAAAAATATTGAACATATTAAAAAGTTCCAAAAAGAATTAAAGATTTATAAAATGTTCGAAAAAGACAAAATTTTGTCAATAGATATTCTTAAAAAATCTTTAGAAATAATGAAAATAGATAGTCTATTAAAAAACAACATATTTAGAACTATAATAGAAATAAAAACAGACCAAAAAATGCCCGCTACGAAATTAGTTGATGATGCCGTTTCCGGACTTAAAATTTATAAGCAAGTTGAAGAGCCTAAATCCTTATCCGTCAAAATTCAACCAAAAAAAGAAATATCAAAAGTAAGAGATAAATTTCTTTTACCCAACGCCGCACTAAGATGTGATTTATGCGGACGCCGGTTTTCAACTATATCTGAGATGCGAGAACACAAAAAAACCCATTTATAAATTATATAAGATTATATAAGATTATAATACACAAATTGTATATTATTGTAATTTTAAAATTAATTTGAATCTGTGTCCGATTCGGACCACGAATAAGATTCGGACCACGAATAAGATTCGGCATCTGACCTATTATCGTAACTATTTAAATTTGAACATTCTAGAAAATGTAAAGTTAAAGGCAAATTTTTTTGTCTACCCAGTCTTAAAGCGCGACCTATAATTTGTTTTTCTGCAGTTTCAGTTGGTTTATTTTCAAATATAATATTGGTGGTGTTTTCTAATCTTAACCCAGAATGGTCTTTACCCACATCTAAATACAAAACTTTTATATTTCCGTTTCTGTATTCTTTGAGAGTATTATCTCGATTTTTTGGAGATCCGCCCAAAAATCCTATTTTTGTGTTTAAATCTAAATCGAGTACACTGTCTCCGCATCTAAATATTAAAGTTGCTTTGCTATTTTTCAAAATGTTTAAAATTACATTATTCATAGAATTTTTCCAATTGTATATTTCATCTATGGTGTTTTTTTGTTGTTTTCGTTCATTTTGAATTTTTTTTGACATACCATCTCCGGAAAGTGGTATTGTAGTTGGATTTTTTTTCCTACAAAAAGGACAATTTTTGATTTGTTTGGTGCATTTTTCGCATATAATATTCTGACAACACTTGTATATAGAAACATCCATTAGGTCACATAAACATATAGAACATTCTTTTATTTCTTCATATCTGTCATTTACGGTTTTAATTTGTTTTTGAGTAAAATCTATTTTTTTATCTAATTTCTTAAGTTTTTTTGAATAAATTTGACGGTTATAGCTTTCCTTGTCAAGAATTAAAATAGTTTTACTTTCTTCTAAAAGTTCTAATTCATTTGTTTTAAAAATTCGAATTATATCCAATATACTATTTGATTTATAAAAATCTTTTAAAATATTTTCTTTTTTACTAAGATTTTTCTTTAATTTAATTTCTAAACACTTTTTGATATTTTCGAAATCATTTTCTAATAATAATTTATAAATAATTGGATCCTTTAGATATCGAGAAGCAAGTTCAGAGAGTTTTGAAACAGTATATTGATGATATTGTTTTTGGGGTTTAACATCATTTAATTTAAAGTTACTTTTGATTAAGGGTAAATTGGTGACATCTAGGGAAAAATTGTTTCGTTTAAACATTCTACCATGTTTAAACTCACAAAAGTAACTTTGTAAAATATATAAAGCATCTTTCCCGTAAATATATGCAAATTTATCTGAAGAAATAATTATTACAGATTCAGTATTTATTGTGAAATAATCAAAAAATGCTTTACTATAATCTGTAAAATCATCCAAATCTCCTTCTCTACATTGATATGATGATTCGTTTAAAGATCTAAATTCATCATAACATATAAAATCACTTTTATAGTTTAAGTTTTCTGCGAAATATTTGTATGAAGTAAAGATTATAAAATCATACATGTTTAAGTTTTCGCAGGTCAAATTTTCATCTATAACTTTATATGTAAATTTATTTTTAAAAAAAAATTCTATATCGTCTACCCATTGATATAAAACATTAATTGGAACTATTATTTTAGTTTTAAATTTTTTATTATTAATTTTGTTATTGTACATCCACAACAAAAAAGATACAGTCTTCCCCGTTCCAATTTCATCATGTATGACTGCTAATCTTTTACTTTCCAAAATATTATTTAAATTATCAGAAATATATATTTGGTGCGTAAGAGGCTCAAAAGACAAGTTTTTCATTATGAATAAATGTTATAATAGAAGTGAAATAGGATGATAAAAAAAATTTTTTAACAAATAAACTGATTTGAAAAAATAATTTCGCTTCCTTCAGCATTTCTAATTAATTCTTTTTCTGATAAGTTTTTATAAGTATTCTTTAAAGATTTCTTTAGCCTTATTTCATCTATAAAAGGTAGAAGAGTGACTCCCTGCCATTCATATTTTTTTTACCATTTAGATCTATTTTGAAATTAACCGGATAAAAATCAATTATAGGACTGTTGGGGTTTATCATCAAATCACAATTTTATAATTTTGATCTACACTTGAAAGTGAATTTTATTAAACATAATTTACTTTATAATTTTTAATATCTTATTATTTTCCAAAAATAAAATTTAAAATTTGTTTAACTAAATTTTATATTAGACGTAAATATGGATATTGTTTCTGAAAATACCTGCACTAGCAAAATAACCGAGGATGAGTGTTTTAAACATTTTAGATATTCAGATCATATGATTCTGAGAAAAAAAATAAACGGTTTATCAATAACATCTCTAAATTGCATCCTGAGACGTGCGAGACAAGGTAATAATTCTATACCTTTTTTGAAATTCAGAAGATGTTTTAGACAAGGGATAAATGAAGACGACAATCAATATAATGTAAAAAATATGTCTCATAGACAACAATGCATGTTGGAGATGATCGAAAAAGAGTTAAAATCAAAAAATGTTGACATGTTTTTTTTGCAAGAAATTGGTATTGAATTTGCTGATTTTTTAATTGCCAAATACAAAGAAGAGTTTTTTATGGAATATAATGCATCTAAAGATAATATGTACAAGCATAATTATGGGATATTGACTATTGTATGTAAAAAGCTTAATCCTAAAATTTGTAATAAAAAAGACAATAATTTTACTTATGTAGTAATCGATAAAAATATCTATATCAATGTGCATATTCCAATGAAATATTGGCCTCTATATACACCCATATTTAATATTTTAAAAACCCACATTGAATCTATCGAAGACTATGATAATTCATACACTTTTCATTTTATTGGAGATTTTAACTTGAATATACAAGGACGAACTTTATGTGAAATTATTCATCCAGATTTATATCCACATATCGATTTGCATTATTGTGAAACACAGCATAATTTAATTTCGAATGCTACTGTTACTAGAGTAGATCTAATTTTGTCTTTAAAGTATCCTCAAGATTTTATCAAATACGATGATGAAAAGTTGATTGAAATGTTTTATGAATATAATAATTGTATAGGTGTTGATAAATATATTGTTTTTGATAATATTCACATGATCAAAACAGAAATACTGTCCAATTTAAATATTCTAATTACCAAAACAAAACTTTCAAAAAGTACATTATTAGAATATCTTCTTATGAAACAATTTGATGTTGTTGTAGAAATTTGGAACAATATAAATGAAATTCAAAAAAAACAGTTTGTGGAAATAGTTCATAAGCAAGCATTTGATAATCTTTCAACATTTGGTACAAATATACTTCAATATTTTATTATTTTTGGTCAAGATAAATATTTTACAGCAAATAACTTTCAAATTTTATTAGATATGATGACATCAAATGATGTCTCGCAAAATATGAAATTATTCTTAAAAAAAGACAATCGAAATCAAGACATCTTTGATATATTACATTCTAAAAAATTCAAAAATGATGAATATAAAAAAACAATGGAAATTCTCAACAAATACAACCAAAAAATAAATTAAATTTGTTATCAGTAAACCATTTTTTTTAAAAACTAAACTTTGTTTAGTTTAAATTGAAAAGTATTAAAAAGTATATATTATTTCTGTTCCACTAATATTTCGTTTTATTTCGGATTCTGTCAATAAACTATCTACGTTCTGTAATGCTTGTTTAACTCTTTCTTCATCTATAAAAGGCAGAAGAGTGACTCCCTGCCATTCATATTTTTTACCATTTAAATCTATTTTGAAATTATTAGGATAATAATCAATTATTGGACTGTTGGGGTTTATCATCAAATCTCCTATTACTTTTGGCAAAAGGTGTGATCCTGCTGGAGGAAGCGTTGAGACTAATTGTTCAAACGGTTTAAAAGGGACTGTATTTTTATTGAAATTGCATCGTACTCTTTTGGCATAACTAAAATCAGATGCAAATGGAGCATAATGATAAGGAAAATACCAATTCCAAGATGGACACCCCTTGAAATAATACTTTAAAACCCAACACAATCCGTTAATATAATGATCTACAACATTTGTTCTTAGTTTTAATGATTGGTCGTTAAATTTTTCCAAATAATATCTATTTTGATAATTTTTTTTGTGAAATTGGATTATATCATGTTCATTTTTTGATTTAAAAAATCGTTGTTTGAATATATCATCTTCTTTTTTTCCCAATTCACACATTATAGATTTTATTTGTTTTGTGTTTGCCTTTCCATTATTTGTTAAATATTCATTGTTCTGTTTTATGTCTCTTTTGTAAATATCGACCAACATATCAATGGCACCTTCTTGAATACTTAAACTTGGCAAATGTGGTAAAAAATCATTACCAACGAAAAAACACAAAAATATCCAATCGTCCAAAGAACGTTCGAATTTGTAATCAAAAGAAATATTGTTTATATGAAGTTCATTCTTTAAATATTTTCTTAAAATATATAATTTTACCCACAAATATTTGACTTCTGAAGGTTTATAATTTTTATTTGTTTTATCCCTTACTCCCACACAATTATTTAATTTGTGACCGGCCTGATTACAAATTTCACAGTATGCTATTCTATCTGGGTTGAATTCTTCTCTTATAATGGTAAATAATTTTTCGTGGGTGGATAATCCTAACATTATTAAATCTGCATCTGCGCCATATAGAACATGATGAATATCTGGATTGTAATTTTTTTTAGATTTTTGATCACGAATAAATTGTACTATTTTGTGTTCTCCTTCTCCGGGAACGCTAGAATCTGACAAAATAACAATAACATTTTTCCACAGTCGATGATGTTGCAATCTGCTTTTTATATATTTTTGCATATTTTTTGATAATCTATCCATAAATATTGTACCAGGAGTTATACTATTACTATCAAATTGATATTTTTTTTGAGTGTTTATAATTATACCTTTTTTTTTCAGTTTAGATTTTATGTGTGATATATCTTCTAATTTTTCTTTGGCTAATTTGGATGTACGAAATCTTCGAGCACGCTGTTGATTCATTTTCGCTCTTGGGGCGACCCCATCAATTGCTAAATATATAAGTTTTCTGGGTCTAACAATATTAACCAATTTATCTATACTTTTACAAATCGCATCCATTATCTCATTTTCACTTTCCGGCGGCGGTTGTCCTTCTGGATGAGAACATGGGTGTATTATTCCATTGAGGTCTATATATAAATTATCAAATTTTGTGGGGTTGCCGCTTTTACATTGTTCTATAACCGAAGGATATTTAAGTTGTAACCATCTAAAAAAACTTGGTACTCCCATTACATTTATTATTTGAATAAATATTTCGGGTGGAAAATCAAAGATTTTCCTGGAAATAATTATGATTAAAATATTTAATTAATAAATGTTGAAATCGAAAGTATATTCGAAAATGAATTTTGATATGAATCCTGAATATGTCAGGGCCGAATCACCAGTAATTGTTAAACCCAAAGATAAACACGATCAACCTAAACCGGTGAATCCTTATGTAAAAGATGATTATAGGGGACACGTTCCACTAGGGATTTATGATACGGCTTTGTCCCACACTAATATAAAAAATGGAAGACCTTGGAGAACAAATGTAATTATGGCCAACGAGTTAGATTTTAGAATTAACTTAAATAGAAATTTGGTGAAATCCAAACAGAGAAGATACCAACACACTTTGATTCCTACAAATATTTTGTAACATATATAAGACAAATTTGAATTAATAAAAGGAACCAAAATATGCGTCTATTGTCTATATTTTTGATGATACCAAATATAAGCGCATACTTATATCACATTTCAGATATATGTCCCGCCCAAATGTTTCAAAACAATATTATTGATAATTCCAATAAATTCGACGACAATAAAACAGATTGTTCTATTTTAAATTTTATTGAAAATGAAAATTGTAACTTTTTGGCGACAACTTCTAAAAAAGAAACATCGTTCAGAATGGCAGATTCTTTTTTAGAGTCGCATATTGAATTAAATTTAACCAAAATTAAATATATTTACGAATTAACTCACACAAATATGAACAGTGTAAAATTGAATATATCTTCAAACACTATTATGGGAAAAATCAATAATATATTTGATATATGGATTATAACCAAATTACGAAATTATAACATTAAAAGTTGTATAATTAGATCTCCATTTCAGAAATCAATTACAATAGAAAATCCATATTTTAAAAATACTACAGATTCTGAAGAAGAAGATATATATTTTTTGGAAAAAGACATTCATACATATTATGCAGTTGACGAATCTTTTGGTCTTATACCAGGTATGTTTTTCCGTTGTATAGATTTGGATACGTGTTTAATTCCTATATATTATTCTGTAACCGATGTGCATTGTACGAAAACAAAATGTTTTCCTTGGAACAAAAAAATAGAGACAATAAACAAAAATAAAATTCATATATATTTAGATTTGTGTTATATCGATTTAATTAAAAACAATTGTCAAATTTTTTGTAAAAAAAATGTATTTTTTGAAAAATTTCATTTATATTTAAATGCCAATGGGACATTTTATTCTTGGATAGATTATCATATTATAATGGAAACAAACAAAATACTCGATATAGGCTGTTCAATAAAGGTAAACAGTGAATATAATTTATGTGATTATTCATATACAATAAAAAATGTTTTTTTTGATTTAGACACATCTTGGAAATCGTTTATTGAAATAATACCAATATATTAAATTGTTGTATTTACATTAAATCTTAATGTAATTTTATTAAATTAACGAATTATTAATTTACCACCAGAGCAAAAAATATCATCGGCTGTTGTGATTCCAGCTACTCTAATATCAAATATGTCATTGATAGTATATGAAATAACTTCTACGGAAGTTATAGAAGCAGGATCTCCAGATTTTAAGCTAATAACTCTAATTGAATCTGCCAATAATATATTGTTTTTGAAAAAAGCTAAATTATAATTTAATAAATTTCCTGATGCTCGTTCAAGCCCACCCGAAAAAATTAATATACCCGATGAGGTAAAATTTGTTTTTATAGTCCAATTAGAATCTTGTGTAATATTTATATTTTCTGGCAACAAAGAAGTTACATCAGTTAATTTTGTATAAACACCAATAGACATAGTTGTGTTTGTAGGGGTGATTAATTTAATACCACCTAAACATTGTATGGTAGGTAATGGAGAAAAACTCAAAACACCACCACCATTTGTGGTTAACATTTGACCAGAACTACCATCACTAGTTGGTAAAGTGTAGTTGGATGTTGCCAATGAAGGTGCCGTTAGTTTACCAACATCATCAACGGTTACCAAAGAATCTTGTAATAATTCTCCTGTTGTAGTATCATATCTAGCAACGGCATTATCGGTTGAACTAGCTGGTCCAATTACATTACCAACAGTCGAAAACCCAACAACTCCGACTCCATCAGTTGTTAAAGCTTGACCAACTGTACCATCGCCAGCTGGTAAATAATAATTAGAAGTTGCTAACAAAGGTGCTGTTAGTTTACCAACATCATCAACGGTTACCAAAGAATCTTGTAATAATTCTCCTGTTGTAGTATCATATCTAGCAACGGCATTATCGGTTGAACTAGCTGGTCCAATTACATTGCCAGTCCCAGCATCAGAAAAAGACAAATTTCCAGAACCATCTGTTATTATTTGTTGTCCAAAACTTCCGTCATTAGACGGCAATGTATAGTTTGAAGTTGCTAATATTGGGGCAGTTAACTTTCCCACATCGTCTACAATTACCAATGAATCCTGTAATAGTTTTCCTGTTATAGTGTCATATCTTGCTATAGCAGTGTCTGTGGCAGATTCTGGACCAAAAACATCTGCATTACTATTAATATGTAATTTATTTAGATGGTTTTGGTAATCTTTACGTAATACAGTTAGTTCTGATACTATTCTTGACATTCTATTTTTAATGTAATAATAGTTTATTCTTCCCAAAACAAATATGAATTTATTTATAGACAATTTGTCTATAATTTGCATATTATTCTAAATCTGGCATATCATCGTCGCTAGATGTTAACCATGGCTCATCATAGTCATAAATTCTTCCATGAACCGAATACATATGAAAGTATATTTCTGAGGACTCAAACTGGTTTCCGCATTCATAACACCAAATAATACCACAAATACAAATCATATGGTTACATCCGGCGTACTTATAAGTTGGCGCGTTACACGAAGGACAATGTTTATAATTTTCTAATTTTACAGATATACAAAGTTCACACTTAAAATTATCAAATGACGGAATTTCGCCATCACCGCACTCTCTTTCTCCACAAACCTTAATTCCTTTACAACTTACACACCATGCGTAATATTTTGTGGAATCCATTTCGGGGGTTCGTCCTTTCAAAGATTCGGCATCTTTGGTCCACCATTTTTTGATTACATGATGAGATGGGAGTCTATCACAAAACATACATTTGCATTTTCTCACATTAACTATAAATCCTAATTTATTTTCTCCGTACCATTGATTTCCACAATCATTACATATCATACTTTTACAATTTTTTCTTCCACATGCACGACTCAATTCAGATTTTGTTTCGCAGCACAATGCACATGACATATATTCTATATCGTGGGTATCAATTGATGTTATAATTTTATCTACAATATCACTCATATTAATTACACGTTTATTGTCCCAAAAGAAATCTTCGTTTTTTACTATCTGAGGTGTAATATTTTGACATTCTGATAAATCTATATCCATTTGATATAGGGGTTGATTTTCTTTTTTCCATGTAAACCCAACAAGGCCGTTTATTGTAGATTCTTTATCATTTTCGGAAAATAGTTGTCCTAAATTAACAATTTCTTCTGACTGATTTATTATAAGTGGTTTATCTCCTAATTGGCATGGTTTACAAGTACTAAGAGGAATATCGTTATAAGTTACAAATTTATATCCACATTTGACACATTTTATATTTGATGGTGTTCCATTTTTTAAACATTCGTGACACTGAGATTTACCTAAAATTTTTCTACCTCTATCTCTCGAATAAAATGCTTCACATTTACTACATCTTATCATATATGTTTGATCGGGAGTTTGTACAATTTTGGGTAATATATTATATACACAATATCCACATTTAAATTTGTCACTATCTCCATAAAGAAATTTTTTCAGAAATCCAATCTGTTTAGGTAATATCAAAGAAATAGGTCTCGATATATTACAAACACTACACACAATATGGTGATCTGGTCTTGTTCCATCAATTGATGTAAAATCATTATATGCTATAGAAATATTCATATTTGGTATTTTATGACACAAACTTAATTTGGTTAATCTTAAAATTTTTGCATATTCAAGATCTGTAAAAAAATCTTTATTATCTTTACATAGATATAAAAATGTTGATTGATAATTTTCTGGGAACACAGGATTCCCGTTATCATCTAAATCCCAACATAACCATTTTCCTTTAAATTTATTTAGAAAATCCTTTGCGTATTTGTCAAGAATAGTATCTAATGATAGCATTGCCAAAATAGCTTGATATCGTCTACCACTTATTTTTGTCCCTGGAGACACAATATGCATTAAAAGAGAAAATATTCTATCAGAAGAAATGCTTATAGGTATAGAATTTTTTATATCAACAGACCAATTTTTATTTTGGTTAATTGTCATACGAACAAACATATTTTTAAATTCAAGTTGTCCTTTTTTGGATAAATCTTTTAACATGTTAAAAGTGTCTGCTGGTTCGGGATTATCTTCGTTATCTTCGTTATCTCGTATAAATTCTATATATCCCGGCTCCAATTTTCTTTCAAACAGCTCATTCAATTCTTGATCTATTTCTTCAATCATGTTATACGATTCTCTAATCCATCCTTCAAATTTTGTTTTTTGAGATTCATTTAGTTTTTTCTTTTCAATATTCATCAATTTTAATAATTCTTCTCGATTATCATCATATCTCATCGTACAAATTTGTCTCCAAATACGCCCAAATAATTTATTTGCAGTTAATGAAAGCATATCATTTTCAATAATATCTTTAAATAATTCAAATACCATATTTTTATATTTGTCATCATTTTTTAATCTTTTTGTGATATTATCCAATAATAACTTAAAGTTAGGTTGGGTGATAATTAATGGACGCTCTTCAAGAATGCAATTTGCAATTTGTATCTCTGTCATAAATGGGTCTTTTTGAAAAGTTTTAATTGAACCATTCCATTCATTAGAATGAATGTCGACAAAACATGCTTTTGGTATAACACGCGTTTTTATTGGTACATCTGATCCAAACCACCCATTAAAAATAGAATCTAAATCAAGATTTGATGAAGATGTTAGACAACAAAATCCTCCAGTTAAATCTGCAAGATATGAATATAATCCATATTCATTTCTTGTATATTGAACTGGAAGATATGAATGAGGATTATATTCATATCTTGCAGATCCTGCAAGAAGATATGAATGAGGATTATATTCATATCTTGCAACTCCTTTAGGTTGAACTGGAGTATATGCAAGATATGAATTTGATCCACATTTTGTATTACAATACACATTATATATTATGGGTTTTTTAGAAAATTCAGACGCAATATGTATCCAGTCGAAATTTTGTTTTCCCAATTCCTCAAGTTCATAATTGCCCCCCCTATCTAAAACCTTTCCGTAATGAGGATGACCACCATCTGTTAAATGTAAAACATGAATTTTATCATTGGTCTCATCCAAACTAGTTGGCAAATTGTTCAAAATGAACCAAAGTCCAGTTTTCACTGCTTTTTTAACACCCCAACCATTGTGAGGTCTTAAATTTTTTCCAAAATCAATCAATGCTTGATCATTTGGCTCACACCAATTAGTCGATCGAATAACAGTTTTGTCTCCGGGAACCCCATAATCATTATATGCTGTTACCATAATTTTCTTAAATCCGCCAGTTAATGATGAAACTCTAATAAAATTGGGAATCGTTTTATTAAGATGGCTGTAGAAGTCACCCTTAAATTCCGTTTCATCAACTACATCAACTAGCAAACATAAATAGTCCGTCATTATGTATTTGGTTTGTAATGATTGATTCTAAAAAAAAATTTTAACGTGATAAAGTTAGAAAATTTTTATAATCAAATTTATATCGACGTTAATATTTGGTAGTTTTTTAGATATGGATTTACAAATAATTCTATTGAAATTTTAAATGGGAATATAGAAAATGTTGAAAAAACAATCAACCCGTATAAATCATAACCCCGAACACAAAAAAACACTTAAAAAATATTCGGTTACAATATTAAAAATATTTTTTTTTATTTTTCATTTTCTATTTCAACAATGAATATTTTTTTTTAACTTTTACATTTGAGAATATATTAGTCAACAAATTGTTTACTAAAAATCTTTAATTTATTCAACATAATCTCAAACACAAAAAACATTAAAAAATATATTTGGTTACAATATTAAAAATATTTTTTTTTATTTTTCATTTTCTATTTCAACAATGAATATTTATTTTTAACTTTTACGTTTGAGAATATATTAGTCAACAAATTGTTTACTAAAAATCTTTAATTTATTCAACATAATCTCAAACACAAAAAACATTAAAAAATATATTTGGTTACAATATTAAAAATATTTTTTTTTATTTTTCATTTTCTATTTCAACAATGAATATTTATTTTTAACTTTTACGTTTGAGAAATAGTATTTTAATTATTAAATATAATTTATTTTAAATTATAATAATGTTGTGATATAAAAAGAGTGTATAATTTATGTATTATATGTAAGTTTAGAAAGTCTAAACTTATTATCAATTAGATGATAGAATTTTGGATGTGCAAACGATTTAAAATATGATCCTAAAAAATTAATTGTATACAAACTTTCATATTATTGTCATAAAGTTTAAAATGAATCATTTTAAACATAATATTTAAAAATAATTTGGTATTAATCCATCTTTTCTTAATTTATCATACAATAATGACATCGAATAACATTCATTTAAATTTACTCCACAATTAACACAACTTTCTTCCCACTGCAATCCTTCTACTTTACACCACCAATCTCGATCCGAAACTATACACGCATTTAATTGTTCTCCGCCCTCTGGCCAATGTCTTACACAATTTACAACTTTTCTTGCGTTTGAACCATATTTCAGTTCAACATTGTCTAAGGACATATTTTCTGGTAATATTGTCTGTTGTAGTTTATGGGGGGTAATTGAAGTTGAATTGTTTTTTGTATTCATTTGATTTATATGAGAATCCAAAAATTCTTCATTTAAATATATTGACTCGGCATTATTTGATTCTGGTGCGCTATTTCTAGTTTTATTTTTTATAAAATAGAACGCAATTAAACCTAAAATAATGACAATTATAACTATAATCCAAATATACATAATTCTATTTATTATTATTTATTTAATAGGAGGTTCTCGATTTATCATTTCGAATAGAGGTTCGTTTCCTTCATCCCATTCTGTGAAATTGTTATTGTTGTTTTTATGATTTAAATTTTGTTGTGCCATTTTATTCTCAAGATATTTTTTTATCACCAATTCTCCCATAACTCGCGTTTGATAACAAAACCATACACTAAGTATCAATGACACAACAATAAACACAATCAAAAATACATTTATTGTGGTACTAAGCATTTATTGAATAATTAAAATAATTATGGCGAAAAATCTAAGATTTTTCCTGGTGAAAAATCTAAGATTTTTCCTGGTGAAAAAAGTTAAATATGTTTATCCCCGCGAAGTAAGGAATATGTAGTACTTTTTAATAATTTTGGACGTCTGCTAAAGTTTTGCTGGTCGGCCGGGATTCCTAAATTCACACTTCTAGCTTTAATACTTTCTGGTGGTCTGTTATTAAGAGGTAAATAATACCATCCAGCTAGTTGTTCTATTCTTATATCTTCAGCAATATTGTGTTCTCTACTGGCAGATTCTTGAAACCTTGGTCGTATGTGTCTAATGGCAGCACTTTCACCAATAGGTTCTTCTTTATATCTAACATGAGATAAACCGGGAATATATCTATCGTATATAGAATCAAATTCTTGTCTTGTATATGCTGGTTTAGATCCAGTTGCAAATAAACTGGAATTAACAGTATAATTTTTGTAACCATTTTCAAAGGGAGTCAACAAATCCACTTTTGACGATAATCTATTACCTACCCATTTCATTGAAGTATCTTTAACAATAGTAGGATATACAGGATTTGTCATTTTATATTGTTTTTTGTAAGGACTCAAATTGTCAAATGATATCATTTATTGAAATACAATTTATATTTTATTTTCGACAGTATTCTCTATTAATTTTATTATTTATTATTTATTATTATTGTCCATTATTTGGTTTATTCAATTGATTTGTATTATTTTTTTTTGGGAAAAAGGTGCTTCGCTCCCAAAAGGTTTTATACTCCATCATCCCCCATCTAATTAAAAGTAACAATGCTAAAATTACTAAAATTTTTCCAATAAGATTAAACATTTTTATATCTCAAATAAATATTTATCAATTTTAAAATTTATTTTAAATTTAAATTATTCATCATTAAACAAAATGAAATGTTTCTATTGTAATAAAAAACATGTAATTTTACTTAAGTGTAGATGCGAAAACCAATTTTGTACCAAACACATATTAGCAGAGGCCCACGAATGCAACTTTGATTATGTCGCGTATTCCAAAAAATTGTTAACACAAAATAATCCCAAAATAGTAGCATTAAAAGTAACACCTATATAAAAACAAACGACGGAATAGAAACAAACATTGATATTACATTAATATCAATTAAAAAATTAAGTTAAATAATTAAAGTATAAGTTTGTATTTTCGTAAATTTTAAATTTAATGGTTATTATTCGGTCAAACCCCTCAAATTTAGATGGTTTATCTGGAATATTTTTTGTATAAATTAAATTATTTTTTGAATATAAATTTTTAAAAATATAATTGTGTATAGATTGTTCATAAGTTGTATCAAAAAATAGACAACTGAATTTTATTTTGTTAAGTTTTAATAAGTTTGTTATTTTAATTCTATCTTTTAGATAGCAACAATTTGTACTATCTATTACAAATTTAGGAGATTTGGTTTTTATAGTTTTGATATATTGTTGTAAATTGTCAAAGTCTATAATTTTATCATACTCATATAAAAATTTATTTGCAAAAAACGTTTTTCCGCTACCACTAATTCCCAAAAGTATTAATACATTAGGTATTTTTTTTCCTGGCGACAATTTACATATATCTTCTATATTTGGTTTAAATGGTAATTCTATTCGTATATCATTTGATTTTTTTAAAAAAAATTCCTGTGGTGTATAAAATTTTAATCCTATATTTTTAGAAAAAGCAATATCGGATGTGTTTTTTTTGTTAAATAAATTTCCAACATAAAAACTTTTATTTTTATTGATATGTGTTTTATCAAAAAAATAATCCCACATTCCAGATCTGGGTTTTTTATAAATAGAACAAAATTTCTTGTTTCCGATACATATAAATATACGAATAGGAATATTTAAAGACTTATTAAAAATAATAAATTTATTTTTAAAATTTTCAAAATTATTCTGATTGGTAAATATAAAAATTGAGTATTTTTGTTTATGCAATGTTTGTAGTATAGTAGGAACGCAACTATATAAAAAATCATATGAAGAATTAATTAGTGTATTGTTTAAACTAAATGCTGCAATTTTTTTATAAAGTTTGGTGTCAAAAATGCCAACATAAAAATTATCATCTATACATTGAAATTCCATTTATTTTGGATGATAGTTAAAATATTTAACTATATAAAAGTGTTCATTTGTTCATCATTCCATGATCTTTCTTTAAAAAATAATACATTTGTAATAAACTTTTATAATTAGTTTTACTGGTTTTACAAAAATCATAGTATTCTTTGTTTGTTAGCATTTCCAAAACCTCTTTGTCCATATCGGTCTTTGAGATGAATCCTTTTAAATCTGATATATTTGTTAAAATAAAGTCACACAATAGTCGTTCCGATATCATTTATTATCATAAAATTAATATCAATTAACGTTCAACTGATTTTTGATAGAATTAAACTGTGAATTCTTTATAATTTCATAGAAGAAATATCTCCAATCATCATATCTATTGTGTTATTTACAAAAATTAAATGTTTTTTGTGCATTTCGTCATATTTCGTCATATTTTGTTTCATATCTTTGACTTCCTTGCTCGTCAAATTAAAATGTTTTTTGATGTCAAAGGTTCCACAAATTTTTGATAGATTTTTAGCTATTTTGTAAGTTCCATGTTTTTTACGAACACAAATACCATCTTCAACTTCGTCATAGTCATCTTTAGATATAAAATATTTTCCTTGAAATTTAACCTTTCTGTAACCAAATGGTGTTTTTTTTCCAGAAAACTGACCAATTTTTTTTCTATGGGCCGCACTTCGTTTGACTCTATCACTCAATTGTTTTGAAAATTTACATGACTCTAAAAATAATTTTGCAAATTCCATATAATCCTTTTTGGTTGTATTTCGATCTATTATCAATTTTTCTCTGATAAAATGAAATGCGACTTTATCCTTTAAGATATCAAAAATTATTTTGAATTTTTCATCTCTGTTTAATCTTGATACATCAAAAATTATAATATTTTGTACACTATTTTCATTCAAATAACGAAGAAGATCAGTCAATTTGGATAATTTATTATAATTTGTCCCACTTCCTACATCTTCAAAAACTTTTGATACCACAAAACTATTTTTATTGGCATATTCTTGACATTCATATTTTTGTTCGGCCAATGAATTTTGTTTTTTATTGGATATTCGACAATATATAATCGAAGTCATTTTAAACTTAAATGTATATTAATGCTAATCTTTATAAAAATATAAATAAATTTTATGTATTATAAATGAGCGAAAACACTAAAAATAAGCCAAATAATAATAGACAGAGCCAAATATTGCGTAGTCTGGCGATTACTGGCGAAAAATCTTCGATTTTTACTGGTGTATTTTCGATAATTGTATTTATTTTAGTAATGGCAATCTATCCTTTAAAAATATTTACAGCTTGGCGTGCATACAAAATGGACAAAACCAACAAATATATACATTTAATAACACTTTGTTTGGGCGCATTTGGTTTGGGGTATTGGATTTTTGAAGGATTTTTAGAATTTACTTATACAAACAGATGAGATATTTTGTACACGATAACAGATTTTAATATATATGGTAATACAATTTTATTTCAAACATTTTGGCAAAATAAAATTGTATTTTTTTCATTACTTCTATATCATTTCCAAATGCTCCGCATCCCCACGCCCCAGTAGAAATGGTCAAATCTTTTTTTTTCAATACAAATTTTAGATTCTCGAGTCCACTTACAAATTTCAAACAATTAAAATTATAATCTGTAATTCTGTTTGCTCTTGCGTTGAATGCGTCCACACACAAAATAGTTTGTAATTTGTCGAGTTTAACATTAAATAAATTTGTAACAACTAAACTTTGTCTTTTTTCTAACATAGAATTTATGTATGCAATTGGAACTAATTCTGGGAAAACTGTAAAAAGAATTTCTTCTTGAGTAGTTCCTGTACTAAAACCAATATATTTATTTGCAAAATTCATTATAATATCTGCATTACACAAAAACATATCCCCTTTTTTGGTATTTGTGTTGGTTTGGGTATCAATAATATGTGTTTTGTGGACATCAAATAATTTTGAATCATTTAAAGTGTATCTTGATATGATTATATTTTTACTTTTACATATGTTATTGTAATTATTAAAAATTCCACATATATTTGTTTTTAAATTTTTGGTCGTTTTAGAATTTGATCTATCCAAGTGGGATAATAAAGTTGTTGTTGGCGCAACATTTTTACAACAACTTGTAGATTTTTTTTGTTTATAATCGAACGGATTATCCGCCAGCATCATTTTAGCCAAAATGGTGTAAATAATGTCTCTTTCTAAAACTATTTTCTCGTTTTTTTCCATCTAATATGGGTATTTGCATTTTTGTTGAATCAAAAAGCCGTATTGTCCTTAATCCCTTTTTTGTTAAATATCCTTCAGTTATTAAATTTTCTAAATTCATATTTGTATGATGTTTTATACTAAATAAATTTTAATTTTAATGTATAGATATATTCATATAATATTGCAATGAAGACAATGAAGACGAGATTGGCCGTCATAGATAAAAATTTATGTAAACCAACAAAGTGCGATCATGAATGTGAAAAAAAATGTCCAGTTAATAAAACAAAACGAAAATGTATTGATATAGAGGACCTAGCGTCCATATCCGAAAGTTTGTGTATTGGGTGTGGTATATGTGTGGATGTGTGTCCCTTTAAAGCTATAAAAATAATTAATTTACCAAACAAATTAAATACAAATTATATACTACACAGATATTCGTTAAATTCGTTTGCATTATTTAAGTTTCCTGATCTAAAAATAGGAAGTGTTTTGGGTTTGGTTGGAGAAAATGGAATTGGTAAAAGTACAATTCTTGGAATACTTTCAGGCGAAATTATACCAAATTTCGGATGCTTTGACGAAAAAAAAAGCGTATTAAAATATTTCAAAGGGACCGAAATGCAAAAGTTTTTAATGGAAACCAATAAAAGTTTTAAACCACAAGATATAAAAAAAATGTTTGAAAATTCAACCCAAACTATTCATAATATTATACAAGATTTAAAAATAAATACAGATTTGCATGATGTGTGGAAGATTTTTAATCTCTTGGACATTAAAGATAGATCTGTCAGTTGTTTATCTGGAGGAGAACTACAAAAATTAGCAATTGCCGTAACATGCAGTAAAAATTGTAAAATATTTTTATTTGATGAACCATCTTCATTTTTGGACATTAAACAACGCATTTTAATGGCAAATATTCTCAAAAATAAATCAAAAGATAGTTATGTTGTAGTATCAGAGCATGATTTGACAATCTTAGATTATTTGTCAGACTATGTATGTTGTTTATATGGGATCCCCGGATCATACGGGATTGCCTCAAATACATATTCTTCTAAGGATGGGATTAATTCTTTTTTGAATGGTTATATTCAATCTGAAAATATGAAATTTAGAAAAAATCCTTTAATATTTGAAAATAATTCTTATAATCATTTATACAATTTAAAATGTCATTCATATGAAGCAATGGAAAAGAAAATAGATAATTTTTCTTTAAAAGTTGAATCCGGATGTTTTTATCAATCTGAAATATTAGTTATTGTCGGCGAAAATGGTGTAGGAAAAACACAATTTATGAAAATGTTAACAAAATATAAATTCGCTAATTATACACCCATTATAAGTTATAAACCCCAACATATTACTTTTGACAATGATAAAATTAAAGTAGTTGATTTGCTAAATACATTTGATAAATATTATGATGAAAACTTTGTTCGTGAAGTAATAAAACCATTAAACATCACAAATATACTATCTCGAAAAATTAAGTCTTTATCTGGAGGAGACATGCAAATTTTAAAAATAATAGTTTGTTTGATGAAAGATGCTGACATATATCTAATGGATGAACCATCTTCTTTCTTAGACTCTGAACGAAGATTGATAGTATGTAAAATTATAAAAAAATATATACGAAATAACAATAAAACATCGTTTATAATAGAACATGATTTTCTGATGACTATGTATTTGGCAGACAAAATCATTGTATTTTCGGGAGAGCCAAGTTTCAATACAAGTGCCTCTAAACCACTCGACGTACAATCAGGAATGAATATATTTTTAGATAATATGGGTGTAACATTTAGGAGAGATGAAAATAATAGACCAAGAATAAATAAATACAATTCTATAAACGATTTAAAACAAAAACATAATAAAAAATATTTTGATTGACAACCATAAATTATAATATATAGTATTACTATATATAAAAAATTATTCAATTGTTGGGTTTCCATTTATTGTTTTGCAAATCGATTACATTTTTTAATAACAATCGTATACGATTTGATGTTAAACGATTTTCCACAATGTAATAAATTTCGTTAAAACACATGTTAAAATTATATTGATTTTCCTGAGAATAATTGACATTTTCTAAATCTTTTCCAATAGTATTTAATATTTTACATAAACTTTCTAATGAAATTTCGTTACCACATTCTGAAAATTTTCTAATACAATAATATATATTTTGGGTTGTCATTAATTTTTTTTTATAAAGTTCACAGATAAATCTTATATTTCCCAAATATCTGTGTTTAATTTTTGGATTTTTTAGAACTTCTGTTACAACATCATACCCATCAACAAAAATTAATTCGAATTCACTCCGACAATGGGAAAGTATTAAATTAAGAAAATTTTTAGAATCAAAAGTACACTTGTTTTGTAATATTTCACACATTCCCGCATAAGCAAATGAAAATTCTGGTTCATGAACGGCCTTTTCAAAAATTAAATTTATACAAATTTTAAGCTTGTTTTCAGTATCGATATTCAATTCATTAAATCGATTAATAAGAATGTCCATCTTTTGAACTGTTAATTTATTTAAAATACATCTGGTTTTTTGTATAATATCATCTTCTACATTTTTATCTGTGTGTTTAAATTTGGACGGCCTCCACGGATTTTTTGATTGACTCAAATTTACTTCTTTATCCAAATTAATAATTTTGTGGGGAATTGTATTATCTTTATAAACATTTAATTGTGGCGAAAGTTCTTTAGATTTTCTTGAAGATGCAATTACAAAGTTTTGGGGTAAATCTTTTGGTTGAATAAGCGATCCCGGAGAATATCGTAAGCTTAAAAGAAATTTACGACTGTATTGTTTTTTACCATTAAGATTATTTGGAGACCATTGATTCTTCTCATACATCCCACAGTTAGTCTTGGCCAATACAGATTCGCCCAAATTCATAATTAACTATTATTAATGTATTAATTTTTAAATTTAATTTGTTTAAACATTAAAAAATTTTAATCAAATATACTGTGTCGAAATTGTTTTTTTATGTCGTCGACAAACGGAGATCGTCCGTTTGTAAGTTTGCCCATACCTTTATAAAAATAAGTTGGCCGAGTGTAAATATAATCAGAAACACCCTTAACATCTATATCATCTAATCTTTCTTGTAGAGAATCTATTTTTGTATAGATAGAATAACTAGAAAATATAAAAACGCACAACATAGCCGTAGAACTTATAAAATTGTATAACGCATTTGATTGTTCATCAGTATCATCTTTATATTTTATATATGTATAAATTTTAAAACTGAATATAATTATAGCGAGAGCAATTACTGCAACAAGTAACTTTGGATACATTTTTATTATACAAAACAATTGTGTTTGGATTAAAATAAAATCTATCAAAAAAAATGGATTACGATGAAAATTTAAACAGGCAAGATATAATATTAGAAAATCAGCACAATTCTAATTTCGACAAAAATCAAGATATGATTTCGTCAATTATGAAGTATTCTGGGATTTTATTTATAATATTTTTAATAATGGGCTTATTTATGAATGGTGTTATAATATTTTTGGTATACAAATTAGTCTATTTTGGAATTAAAAAGAATAAAAAGTAAATTGAGATAAGAAATTATTAATACTAATAAATGAATGAAAATAAAAATGAGCAAGGTTTAAATCGTTATAAAAATGTCATTGTCGCTCAAGGTTTGGTTCCTATGATAATGGTAGTCATATTGGCCCTAACCATAAGTGTTATGATAATATTTACCATATATCGAGCATATAAACTTGATAAATCTTATAAAATCATACACATTATAACATTTGTTGGTATAATTGCAGAATTTATTTTGGCTTCAATTGCCACATCGTCACCAAATATGATTATAGATAAAATTTTAGCATTGATTCCTTTTTGGGTATTGCTTTTGTTTTCTGCATATAGAGCATTTAAATTAGATAAATCGCAGTCATTTATACATGGGGTTATAATCTTTATTTCGTTTTGGGGCGCAATAAGTTATCCATTTGGGGCCGTTGCAGCTATTACGACTTAGTTAATTTTATTAAATAAAACTTTTATTTGAAATATATTTATGGACTATCGTTTAATAACCAGCTGGACGTTGGAAAGCGTCTTCTATTCCTATTTTTGGTTCTCTGAAAGTTGAACTGTCGTATTTTGGCACATAAACTTTAGAGCCAAATTGTGGTTCTTTTATTTTTCCACCAAAATCGCTGAGGAAAGCCCCATTTTTTCCAGAATACAATGATTTGGGAATTTGGTCTCGAGAAACACCCAACATAAGATCCACTTTGCCTCTTTCGCCAGATTTAAATGGTCCTATGATTGGTCTATGAAAATCTTCGTCTTTCATTCTTTTGGAAACTGAACTCAAAAAGTTGGAACATGCCGAATCGAAATGTAAATTGATATTCTTAGGAATTGGTCGTTGAAATTCATCGGCAGAATAGTTTCTTGACACAGCAGCACACCCAAGAGGATCTCCCAATTGTCTACTTTGACTGTAAATACGTTCTGCATCCGGCACACTGACTCTAGTGGTTACTACGGATTTGAAAGATTGAACGTTACTCATTTATTCTAATTTAAAAATAATTTAATTTATAAAAATATACCAAATAAAGACATGTGTATTAATTATAAAATAATTAATATAAAAATGAAAGTAGTTACAAATTTGATAAATAAATATAGCTATTATGTGGCAATATCATTAGCTACACTTTATTTTGTATTGCTTGTAGTATATATGATTGAATGTAAAAAAATATTAGAGCCAAAAGAAGAGTTTATTTATAGACCAATAAGTGATAGCGTAAACTACGGGAAAGTAAAAACTATGTTCAACCGAGAGCTCCCAAAGTTAGCCCCAAATAGTAAATTGATTTCTGGGTTTAAAAATGTTAAAGTTTTGCCTTACGAAAATAAGCAATTTCCCGGAAGCAATTTAGTTGATGGGTCATACTATTCTCTGTTCAAAACTTTGGATAACAGCAAAAATAATATGATAGTTATAGATTTGGGGAAGAAACATACTATTGATACAATAGTTATATACAACAGGACTGATTGTTGTTTGAGAGATTTTGCAAAATATAGTATTTATGTAGACGATAAACAAATATTAGTTGGAAATGCCAAAGGTTCTAGACGAGTTATTCACAACATTAGCAAAAATACAAGAGGTCGATTTATTAAAATTTCGGCATTTGATAAATTTGGGTTGTCTCAAGTTGAAGTTTATGGTCAATAAAAACGAGATGTTTCTTGGTTTAAGTTAATTGTATAATTAGAAATTAAAGTAAACACATTTAACTTTATTCATTTTAAAACAATGTTTACACATAAAAAGACAGCCATTTACGCCGGTCCCGAGGTAAATTTTATTATATTTTATCCATTACTTTGATTTATCGCGTATATAAAACTAATTAAATGTTAAAAAATTTAAAAAATGTATAAAGGATTTATATTATAGAGATGGAAATCCCAACAGTTAAATCTACCGGACCTTTTGGATTCAATGACCGACAAGTATACAATGTAGAGGCCATTAGGATTGATTATCGTGCTTGTTCACTGAAAAAAGTTATTGAAGAGAAATTAAGAAAAGTTTTTAATGGGGTCCTGTATAGTTTCCGTGTAGACCACCATCCTAAAGGTGTAAACGAAAGAAGTATGTTCTATCCATACAGAACACATATGGAAGTTGTTGGGAAAAAAATGTTTTTAAGATTATTAGATTCTATATTAGAGGATTTTAAACAAAATATATTGGAACATGACAAAAAAGAAGAGGTTTTTAATCCAAATATATTGGAACATAAAGAAAAGGATACTTTTGCTATACGTATCTATGTTCGTCATATTAAAACAATACATTGGACTGAAATAACTTTAAAAATAAATAAACATTCTTCATAGATAAATATGTAAAATGTGTAAAATATACTGAGTATATTTTTCAAACGATATAAGATTAAAAGAATCTCCAGGAAAAATCGAAGATTTTTCACCAGGAAAAATCGAAGATTTTTCACCAGGAAAAATCGAAGATTTTTCACCAGGAAAAATCGAAGATTTTTCACCAGGAAAAATCGAAGATTTTTCACCAGGAAAAATCGAAGATTTTTCACCAGGAAAAATCGAAGATTTTTCACCAGGAAAAATCGAAGATTTTTCACCAGGAAAAATCGAAGATTTTTCACCACGCTGGTTTTCTTGGTCTTTTTGATCTTCTTAAACTTCTTCTTTTACCCTCAATTAAACTTGGGAGTCTAGTTCTTCTAGTTCTTCTAGTTCTTCTAGTTCTTCTAGTTCTTCTAGGTTTTCTAGTTCGTCTAGAAATTTTAGTATTCTTTCTTCTTCTTACCATTTTTTAATAAATAAAAAAATCGGTGAATTTTTTCATAATATTAACAAAATTCAAATTATTTATTTTGATTACTCATAGCTTCAAAATATGCCAACTTTTTTCCTTTCTCAATAAATTCCGTTTTCAAATTTTCAAGGTTGCCAACAATTTTTAACTATACAACCTTAATTTGCTTTGGATATTTTATTTTTCTTATAAATTTTATATTGTCTGTAAACCAGCGCAATGCAAATCTCTAATCCATAAATTACTATAATTCCAACTATAAACTTTAATGATTTTGGAAATTTTTTCAATATGGGTTCTAATATAAAATTTGGAATTAAGAATCCAAAAAATAATAGCGCTAAAGAATATACTATACCATCCATTTTAGAATATTTTTCGGTTTTGTAAGCAGCGTTACCAACTATACCAGTTAGTGCCAAAAAATCAATAGAGCATCGTTTAATTAATTCTACCATATTTTTGATGTAGTGTGGGTAGATGGGGATCCCAGATGCAATAGTAAATATGTGAGCTATGTCGTTAACAAGTGGAAGTAGCTTTAATATCCATTCTTCGGTTGTATGTATATCTTTGAATCCCACAAAAATTATGTCATCGACAAAACTTCCAATCATTTATATTATATAAAAGTATTTTATATAGATTATAATGTATTTTATCCACATAATATAACTGCGCTTTCACAAGCAACATTTATCGATAGACATTTAAGGGCACATATAGGACCAATTGGCAACCCAGTTAGAGCTACAAACGGGCAAACGGCGCACCCTATTTTTACTATAGGACACAAGAATCTCTGTTTAACATTACATGCTCTTGTCCTGAAGTTTCTCCTATTGGAATATCGTCTTCTATTTTGATATCGTCTTCTATTTTGATATCGTCTTCTATTTTGATATCGTCTTCTATTTTTATATCGTCTTCTTCCTTGTCGATCTAACATATCTGAATCATCTAAAATGTCACATGACTCCGAAGACCCGCATAAACTTTGGTCTATACTTCCTTTATTATATGATTGTACAAGATCTTTGTTTAACTGGTGAGTTTCGTTGTCAAAATGTAACATATTAGAAATCTCATCATCCTTTTCATGAAGATCGACTTCCAGTTTTGTTAAATTGATAGTATCTGTGATGTCGTTAACTATGCTGTCGTTAACTGTGCTATTGGCAGATATACAATACATATAATTCAAACACTCTTTCTCTTTCTCTGTATATTGTAAAGATGCCGAAGTGTATGATAAAATTATAAATAAAATTGTGGGTATAAAATGTTTAATTTTGTTTGTCATATTTGTAGTTCGTGTAAATTAAAAAAAATAACATATTATTTTAATTTTTTACATGCATCTGTTAATGTCGTCTATACATTTGGGGTTTGGAGGCCATCATTGTATTCATGCCACCCCCTCCCAAAACACCCACAGCCTGGCTCATCATTTGCATTTTAAAATATAAAAATAGTCCGCCACCCACCAAAATAACTATAACTATAACTACTATGGCAATAATAAACCCTGGTTGATTAAATAATCCTCCTACTCCACTAATCGCGCCTCCTACATCACCAATCGCGCCTCCTACTCCATCAATCGCGCCCCCTAAGCCATCCCACGTTTCTCCAAGTATGTTTGCATAAGGATTTTTGTCTTCTTTAGTTGCTGTTTGGTCTATTGTAAATGCAAGATCATTAATAGTGGATGTATATGCCTTTGAATCAATAACAGATTCTGCAACAAGTTTTGATTGTTGATCTAGTGTCACCCCTTTCATTACAACATTTCCATCAATATCTTCAATGCTCAATTCTTGCTGTTGTATCAATTTGGTTGATAATTCCGAATATGAACTGGCGTCTACATTTGATGTTAGTTTATTGTGGATATTTGTTCTAACTTCAGATGATGTTCCCCCAAGTGCAGATAACACAGATTCGCCTTTACTTTCTGCAAATTGGGCAAACGCTGAAGAAATATTCGAGGCTAAATCTGCTTGTTTTTCTGCAGACATAAGACACTTAACATTTACAGAATATCCCTGTGACATAGATGTGCCTCCTAAAATTACATCTCCTTTCACTCCTTTTATAGATAACAATTGACTTTGTGACGCAGCTGTAATACATTTGTTTGCGGTTATCATGGCAACATTGGTTGCTATTTCAGTCAACTGGTTTACTGTGGAACTGGCGTCTGGTTTAGATCCACCTGCTCCCATTTTTAAATCTAATTTAATATATTTATTAATAATGACGTACAGTCAATTGAATTAAAAATAAACATTATTTAAGAATTCCAAGAAAAGCCAAGAAATCCAGCTATTCCTAAACCCAAAATTATATATCCAAAAGTGACCATTGTTGCATCTGATTCATCCTTCTTTTTTTTATCAATAATTTTGAGTTTTTCAAATTCTTCATCCGATATTTTTTTAAATGTAACATTATTATTATCTTTAATAGTAATGGTTCCTCCTTTATCGACCTTTTCATCATAGAACATGCCATTGGCCGACTTACTAGTTGATAACTTAATTGGATAATTTGTAGTGATAGTCCCATACATAGTTTTAACAGATCCACTTTGAATATAAGTCCAACGTTTGTAATACGCAGATCCTGTATAATTAGCATAAATTATATGATCAGTATTATTTATAATGTTGATATTTCTTGACATTTATATAAGTTTTAAAATTATACACAATCTGTGTATAATAAAGTTTACAATTAAAATAATTTTCGTGCTGTAGAAGTATATTCTTTTGGTGGTTTCGAATCTCTTATTTCTTGTTTTTTCTGTTTTCTTTGTTCCTTGATTGGAACTATTTTGGGTGGTGGTGTCAATTGTTGTGGTGGACCAATAGTCATTTTTATAAATGAAATAATTCGGTCTTCATCAAAATTTTTTATCTACAAGGTACATATTTTTCGAAATAATTGCTGACGGATCCAAATTCTTTTTTTGCTTTACAGTATTTTTCGACTGCATCATCATCTCCTTTTGCCAATTTGTCGGCTATTTCATTTCCTTCGATCAAACTGTGGGCATACACATGCCCGATTTCGACATTTTCCATACATTCGACAAGTTTCTGTATTTCTGGATATTTGCCGTCAACTAAGCTGTCGATAGCCCGTTTACAGTCACTGTAGATGGTTACTTTGTAAATGTTCACATTTTTAGAGAATCTTGTTACAAACATCATTGCTTGTAAGATGGCCTCTACTTCTGCTCCATATGACGAAGTATCTGAGTGCATATTTCCTCGTTGCAGTTTCATGACGTCTGTAATCCCATTTACATAGATTACGAATCCCCATCCTGCTCTATAATAATTTTTTGATCCATCTGTGAAGATGGATATCTTTATAGATTGTCCGATGGGTTTGTTCAAGATGGGTTTGGCCAAGATGGGTTTGTTCAAGATGGGTTTGTCCAAGATAGTCTCATCAATTTCCATTGGTTCCGACAAATCGAGATCAATTTCCATTGGTTCCGACAATTCGAGCGCAATTGTGACATTGTTGTCATCAGTTTCCATTGGTTCCTGAGAACATTCAAATGCCTCTGAAATATCCATGATTTCTGATAACATTTGTCGACGTATGTTTTGAAATTTCTTCGTCATATACGTCCTCGTCCACGTCGTCGTCCTCATCGTCCTCATTGTCCTCATCGTCCTATTCCTTTTCATCAACCTTTTCGTCTTCATCTTCAAAATACAAATATTCCTTTTTTGGATCCTCCCACTCTTAGAATTGCTGAGATTAACAGTAAATTCAACTTATGTTATATTAAAGAAGAAAAAAATAAATTTTATTGAAAATGAATGTATTTGTAACTTATTTTAAGTTGCAAATGATTTTTTTGGGGTTATTATAAATTTATCTTTTTTTAAACATACTAAATCGGAAGCCCAATATAGATTTGACGATATTTTTTGGCATTTTTTCTGTATCTTTTTTACATTCTTCGTATATAATGTCTACATAATTAATGAATCCGGCAGAGCCTAACGCATAAAATGTATCTTCGTGATCAAACTTTGTCATTGCACTTTTAATAATTTCTTTGTATAATTTTTTTTCATTATTAATCTGTGTATTTTTTTCTTGTCTAACAATTCTCTTGTTTTTTTTTATGCCCTCAATACAAATTTCTCCGTTTTCGTAATTTGAATTTTGAATATGAACTAAAGACAAAATAATTTCTTCTACATTTTCAGTTATATTCAAATCTATAATGTTGTTTAAAATATTCAAATTTGTGAAATTTTCCTCCTTTCCAATTTTTAGTTTATATGTGGTAGAGTCCATATTGATTATTACACCTTCTCCCATACCTTTAAACAGCCATTCAAATTTTTCTTTCAAAAACTTGGAAAAATTTTCATATCTCCCCAAATAACCAACAATGTTACATTTATTTTCTATCATCATTTTATATAACTTATCGTTCATACAGAGCGTAATTATATCATCTCCCATCTTAATATCAAAATCAACTTTGAGTAAGTTAATCTGAGTTTTATTCAAACCCGCAAGCACAACTCCAAATGGACAATATGTGGGCAATTCAGAATATCGATATAGTTTAGGGTTACACATAAGTTCTCCATAAATAATACATTTAAATTCGGAAAATTTTAAAATAGAAATAATATATTGTTTTATATTTTCTGCACACACTTGATATGTTTGGACAACATCCAAATCTGTTTCTTGATAAGTTTTAGCATTTTTTTCAATCATAAAATTTCTCCCATACATATTTCCATAGTTATCTATTCCAACATTTGTTCCATCATATTTTTCCATAACATATATGGGACTTTTTAGAAGTTTTTTTTCTATATATTGACGATTATTGTTGAGATGATGTATAAACAAAGGAGTGTTCGGCCATTTATATTTATTCTCCATTATTGTAGAATTAAAATACACAATGCTTACATTAAAATTAAATTTTATAAATTTACACAATCAAAATGTAAGTATAGATTTTTTGGCTCTATGAAGTGACGTTTTTAAAATAAAATTCACATACGTAAAATTTCTCAAAATATTTGGGAAATGGGTGAATGTCAAAGGTGGGGCTCGAACCCACGATCTCCCGCTTATAAGACGGGTGCCTTAACCAACTAGGCCACAATGACAATATAAAATATTAGATGGTTATTTTTAAATTTTTGTATGCTATTTATAGAAAATGTTATCTTATTTTTTAGATCTTGTTTAATAGACTATTTAAGAATATAAAATACATTGTCCAAAATTTATAGATATTGTGTTTTGGGATCAAACAAATAATCGAAAACGTCAGATTCGTCTCTTTTTGGGGTCCCATGTTGTGTGCCTTCTAATTTTAGACGTTTAGAATTTATACGTTTAGAATTTTGTTGTTTAGACAATGAGGTTCTACGTATTGTTCTTTTTTTGGAATATTTTTTTTTCCGAGATTGTCTCTTTGGGGTATATTGTTTTGAAAGTTTGTTTCGGCGTCTACTACTCCTACGACTCCTACGACTCCTACGACTCCTACGACTCCTACGACTCCTACGACTCCTACGACTCCTACGACTCCTACGACTACTACGACTCCTACGACTCCTACGACTCCTACGACTACTACGAATCCTACGCCCCTCAGTTTGTTTAACTCGACGTCTAGTTTTACGTTTACTAGACCGTCTAGTTTTCTTTGGTTTAGATACCGATTTGCCTTTTCCAAAACCACCAAATGATCTACTTATAGTTTTTTTTATACCACCAACCATTTACTATATATTAATTTTAATAACTTATGTAAGTCAAATAAGTTTATATTATAAAATAACTTTCCTTAAACTTTTTAAGGAATGTTTGAATGTTAAAGAAGGGATTCGAACCCCCCCCAATCTTTCGGACCACAACCGGCTGCTTTACCATTAAGCTACTTTCTTTAAAATATTTAAAGAAAATATAATTTATTGTATGTATTATTTAACTTAAGATATTTCTTAAAATATTTTAAGAAATAATTAATGTCAAAGGTGGGGCTCGAACCCACGATCTCCCGCTTATAAGACGGGTGCCTTAACCAACTAGGCCACAATGACAACAACAGTTTATTGTTGTTTAATGATTTATATGTGTATGGAAATTTTATTAGATGCCAGTTCTCTGTTTGGAATCAACATAATACTTCCATCTGCATAATATAAAGGAGTTCTCAAGAAACCCAATCCTTTATATATCAAAACAATATTTTTTTCTCCAAAAAATAGTTTTGTTCCGACTTTCCAATCTGGGGGATACAAATATAAGTATATTGTGTTCATAAAATTGGATAATAATTCTCTATATATCAAAACAATTGAAAAAGAAATCGAAGACAATAATCCCAGCACAACATACGAATTAGAGAAAAAGAGTAAAATAATAAAAAGTAATGGAGCAATTAAATTTATATATATGACTTTGAATCTCTCATCTAAGTTATTGTTATCAAGTTGTAGATAAACAATTGATGATAATACCATAGAAAATACAATTAATAAGAAGATCATTTAATTATGTATGATAATAATATATTGGATAAAATTAATGAATTAACAAAATTGTTAACAAAAGTCGACACATATGATAAATATGAATTGTTGTCTTTAAAACAATCGATAATTAATAATTATAATATTATGTACAAGTTGGACAAAGATATTGTGAAATATATAGTTGTGTGTCAAAAATTAAATAATGAATTATATTTTAAAATTAATTTATTACTTAAACATTATTGATGCTCTTTGTAGAGATATACGTGAGTTTTATTCACGAATAAATTAAATTGTATATTCTTTGACACCAAGAATAACTATTATTAACATCATTAAAACAATCATCATATGCACCTTCTGCATTTGTTATTGTTTGGCATGTTCTACAAACAATATCTACACTCATAGACGAAACATTAGATATACACAATAATGTACTTAATATTATAAATCTAAAATCCATTTATTAACACTAATTTATTTTTTGTAAATCTTTAATTAAATTATTACAAATACATTTAATTATAGCATCAGAAATATTCATTTTCTTGATAAATATATTTTTTTTAAATTTTTTATCTGTTATAATGTAAAACAAAATACAACAACATACAGAATAAGGATTATAATTATTATACCAAGGTATTTTATCTATTTGTATACAACTATTTTTAAATATTTCATAATCAATTATCCATTTGTTTAATTTGGCCATATTAAATACTTTATCGGTAAAATCATAAATGTGAATTATTATATTTCGAAATTGGGGAAAATAATATAATACAAATTTTTTCCCTTCACCAAACTTACTTTTTTTAATTTCAAATAATCGTATAACTTCTGAACATGTTGTCGTTTCTCCAGATAATTGCCTATTATAAAAGTATAATACGGAAAAAATTGCTTTTTTGTTTTCTCCTCTGATTATTTTGGAATTATTTTTAGAATAATGACACAACATTTCGGAGAAATTCATTATTATTTTTTGTTTGGTATCATCGTGAAGTTTATCTAATAAAGTTACATCTATTTTTTTGTTAAAAGATAAATTTATTGAATAATTATTTTGAAAATTATCATGTTCTAATATAGGTTGTTCAATCCCACACGTCGTACATACTTGAAAAGAGTCTATAATCACATATTCATCATCGCAACACATGTCAATCAAATACTTATCATTGTTTTGTATATTAATTAATTTTTAAAGTATATTGATATTTTCAATAATTGCTTTTTTGTTTTAACAATGATTTAAAATTATTTAATCTTATTAAAAATGGGTCAAACGATTTCTTCCCCAACTCCTTTTAGATCAACTAGAGTTGATGCTGGTTGGTGGGTAAATAAATTATATGTTAATGGTGAAACTATGGGAAAATTAAACGGAGGAAACAAATATCCCACATTTGCTTGTCCAATAGGAGTTAAAAGAGTTGATTATAAATATGGAAGTTATACAAATGACCCACTTGGAAGCATAAAGTTTACATGTGACGATAATACAGAATCTCCACAACAGGGTTCGGCTAGAGGAATTGGTAATATTACAACCAAATCTTTTACATGTCCCAGTGGAACATATTTAAATAAAATAACTTCTTCGGCTATTTATGGACAAAATATAAACGGAAAATTAACTTTTGGCTGTGAGGTGCCCCCATATGTTGCACCCGTCCCCGTTTATGTCCCTCCGCCTCTACCCGTCTATGTCCCTCCGCCTACACCCCCAGAACCCGTTTATGTTCCGCCTCCACCCCCAGAACCCGTTTATGTTCCGCCTCCACCCCCAGAACCCGTCTATATCCCTCCGCCTCCACGCCCAGAACCCGTTTATGAACCAACAACTGCAGCATTAACAAAAAAAAATACTAATGCTAACGTAGTTGTTTTAAATACTCCCCCCAATTCAAATGAATCTGTATTAAATCAATCGGCAATTTTAAAAAATAATCAATTGATATCAAATGTCAACGACCCACAGGAAGTTCCCGTTCCCGAAGAAAAGGACAACACCATGTTATATGTTGGTTTGGGGGTTGGGGGTGGTATTGTTACGTTGGCTATTATAGGATTTATGGTGTGGAAGGTCTTTTTTAAACATTAGTTAGAATATGCAAAAAATTTTATAATTGCGTATAATTTATAATTTATAAATGAATGGATGAAAACAATATTAAACGTGTCAAATCTTTTTTAAAAATTAATAATATAGAAGCCATACAACTAAAAGCATTTGATTTTTTTTGTAAACATTCTATTAAAAAAATATTAGAAGGAAAGGTTATAGATACAAATGATTATAAAATAATAATAAAAAACGTTTTCTTAGAACCACCCGAATTATCCATTACAGAATGTCTAAAAACACTTTCCACGTACTCTTCTGTTTTATATGCAAATATTGATTGTTATTATAAAAATAATAATAATTCTAAAACATATAATACAACAGTGACGATGGGCGAAATACCCATTATGGTGGGAAGTTGTATGTGTAAAGTTAAACCCGAAGATTTACGATTTAAATGTTATTTTATAATCAAAGGTTTAAAAAAATATGTTACCGCCGAAGAACGAATTTCGTTTAATTCTGTGTTTTTGTTGGCGAAAAAAAAAGAGTTTAATTTTAAAATGTATGTAGAATTTAAAAGTATTAACAATATTAAATCATCATTTATCGATATAGGGTTAAAAAACAACAAAATAATGGTATATTGTCCAGATATATTCCAAAAAGAGTTAATCGGTATATATAGTTTTTTATTACTATTTTTGTCCAAAGATAGTATAAAAAAGTATAATAATACTATTTTTGAAAAAATAGATCACAAATTTCACACAAAGTTGGCAGAAATTATGGTATCAAATTTTGATGAAGAAGACATTAAAGATTTCTCTAATGAAGATGCTATAAAAACCACAATTAATGATAAATTTTTAATTCATATGAAAGGATCATCTTTACAAAAAAAAGGAAAATTTATATTTTATCTTCTGAGTGTATTATATAAAGGTATTTTAAATATCACATCTATAGATAATAGAGATCACTATGGAAATAAACGAATATATAATGTGTGTACATTTTTATCAATTGAATTAATGCACGTTTTTGAAAAAAAATTCAAAAAAAAGTGTATTAAAGTGTTCAATGAAACTGGACAATTGAGTAACGAAATTATATTAAAAAATTTCGAAAAATGTTGCGATTTTACAACAAGTTTAAAAGGATGTCTCACAATGAATACGTGGATAGGAAAAATAACAACAAACCAAAATGTATCTCAGATTTTTGATTGTTTTAATGAATTAAATTATTATGATAATATAAGTAAAATAAACACACCAATTAAAAACGAAAATAATAAAGTTAAAGAGGCCAGAGATTTTGACTTGACACAAAGTGATATAATGTGTCCATTTAGTACTCCAGATGGAAAAAAGGTTGGTTTAATTAAACATTTCTCTATGCAAGCGCATCTTTCTTTGGATAATAGTATAGTTATAGATCAAATGGTGAGATCTATGATAGGAGATAGATTAAATGAAGATAAACATACACCACTTTTTGTAAATGGTAATTGGTTGGGAAGCATAGACAAAGACAAAATTGACGAAACTATAGCTATTTTATTAAAACTAAAGACGGTTTATAGGCTATTTGACATATCAATTTATTATAATCACAACAATGAGTCTATTTTGGTTCACACAGATGCAGGAAGAATAATGTACCCTATAGTTTTAAAACCATTCGAACACACAAACATAATACATTTTAAAGAATTGTTGGCGGGAGGATATATTGCTTATATGGACAAGAATGAAATGGAGATGTACAAAATGGATGAAAAAGACATTTTTACACGGACCATATCTGATAAATCAAAGTTGCCATTTGATTTTTTATTCCCCGCATGTTTGGGATATATTGGAACCATGACACCCTTTTCTAACCATAATCAGTCCCCTAGAAACATATATCAATGTCAGATGAGTAAACAGGCTATATCTGGACATACGACAGTAAAAGACGACAAATCCAATGTCAATAATATTTTGGTACATGCACAAACGCCTATAGTTAACACTATCTTTAATACATTAGAACACACATATATAAATCCCACAGGATTTAATGTTATTATGGCATTAATGCCATTTTACGGAGAAAATCAAGAAGATTCTTTGATATTAAATAAAAGTAGTGTTGATAGAGGTCTGTTTTTGAGTGAAAGAGAAACAACACATACACATATTTTAGAAAGTGACGACATATTGTGGTCTCCAATTATAAATCCACAAAAAGAATTTTTAAAATTGGTTGATGGGATAGTTAAAGTTGGGTCTATTTTAGAAAAAAATGATGTTATGATATGTTTAAAAAAATTCAAAGTTGGACCACATGACAATAATTTTGAGCCATATGCGGCTTTAAAACATGATAGTGAAAATAGTTGTCGTGTTAAAAGTGTTACATTCGATAAAACGTCTAAGAATGATATAATAATTAGGGTTACGGTAGTCGAATTTTTGATTCCTGCCATTGGCGACAAATTTTGTCTTACAGATGATCATCAAGTTTTAACTAGTAATGGCTGGAAAGGTATTGCGGATGTGACTTTAGACGATGAAGTTTGTTGTATGGACGCGAGTGACGAGACAATTGTTTATGAAAAGCCAAGCGAAGTTGTTAGTTTTGAGTGTGAAAATGAGACGTTGTATGAGATTGACACACAATATATTAGTTTAATGACTACGATGAATCATAGAATGTTTGTAAAAACAAACTCGAAAAATTCTGTGTACAGATTTGTAGATGCTCAAAATTGTTTACACAAAAGATTAAAATACAAAAAAAATGCAAAAGGTGGACTTAAACATACTATTGATTTGGACGATATAAAATATAATGATTTTTTTTTACAATTTCTAGGTATATTTATGAGCGAAGGATGGTGTTGTGGGGGTTGTATAATAATATCTTCTTGTAAAGATAGAATTAAAAAACAATTGTTGGTAATAGAAAGAAAATTAAATTGGAATTTCAACAAATCAACCGATCATAAATGGTATGTATGTAAAAAAAGAGGTCCCAACAACGAAGTGATAGATTTTTTTAAAAATTTATCAATTGGTGCCATTAACAAATCATTACCCAACTATGTGTTTAAGTTATGCAAAAAAAAATGTATAATTTTATTAAATGCTTTAATATCTGGAGATGGACACATTAGTCATGGTTGTCATAGGTATTCGACAAGTTCTACAAAATTAAAAGATGATATGCAGACATTAGCTTTACATTGTGGATTTTCTAGCAATGCTTCTATATTTAAAAAAAAAGGAACAGAATATTCAATAAAATCCAATATAAACAACAGAATCAGTGTAGGTACAATAAATGCAGATAGTTGGTACATTTCAATATTAAAACGTATAAAAGAACCTTTGGTTAATAGTTATAAAATACAAGATAAATTAATAGAAAATTTTTCAGGAAAAGTGTATTGTCTTACGACAAAAACTGGTCTCTTCTATGTCAGGAGACACGGAAAGACTGTTTGGTCAGGCAATAGTTCAAGACATGGTAAACAAAAGGAGGATTGAGACCCTCTATAAAATTATGGCCATGAAAAGGGAGGCGTGAGTTCGCAAGAATTCCACGAAAAATCTAAGATTTTTCACTAATAAATCATGAATTAACATGATACGTTTTACTCTCTAGCGAGCAATTTGATCGGGCTAGGTTTCAAACTTAAGTGGTCGATTGTGGTACGTGGATGACAGTTCACACCTATAGATATAAAATATATCTTAATACGCAAGTTCGGTGAAAACGGTTAAAGGTTATGTAGGACTGCACATCCTGCATAGGTAAGACCGTAGGTATAACTTAATCGTGAGGTTAAGGGAAATCTCTAGAGACTTGGTCGCCGAGCCGTTGACTTACAATAACAAGTTGGCGTAATGTAAAGTCCGTCTGCCGTAAACTCAATTAACATTGTTGTGAGCGGTATCCTTTGTGATCGAAATGATTGAAAATTGATTTTCGGGAAGCAAAGGACGAAAGTTGATTAAACTTTCGGGTACGATATCCATCTCGGGGTGCGTCCTAAAGGAAGCCCAAAGGATATCTATGCAAAAAGGAACGTGCGGAAATCTGTTTAGACAGGAAGATATGCCATTTGACAAAAATGGAATGACACCAGATGTTATCATTAATCCACTGGCTATTCCAAAAAGAATGACGATAGGTCACTTATTAGAAGCAGCTGCAGGTTATGAAGCTGTAGGTAATTCTAAAACTAAATTATGCAAAATATGTGTAGAATATAAGAAAAAACTTAGCTCGCCAAGATGTGATACAGACTGTTTTCTAGAGCAACATATTCAACATTATCTACACTACAATTCATTTTATAGTAAACTTATACCGGAACATCTTAAAGATTTTAAATCTACTCAATTATATAACGGATCTACTGGGGAAAAAATACCAACGTTAATATTTACAGGAATAATGTACTATCAGAAACTAAAACATTTATCGAAGGATAAGCTTTATGTGCGAACTACGGGGCCAATACAGCATATTACGAGACAACCGAAAGAAGGAAGAAGTGTTGAAGGCGGCTATAAAATAGGAATTCAAGAACGCGATGCTTTGCTATCTCACGGATGTTCTGTAACTCTTCGAGAAAGAATTTTCATTAATTCAGATTATCACAAATTAAAAGTATGCCAATGTGGTTTATTATACCACGGGACGGATCCGAGCATAGATATCCACGCCAAATGCAAATTATGTGGGTCGTTTGATATTTACGAAATAGAATTGCCGTATGTTACAAAAGTTTTCATGCAGATGGTTATGGCGTTTAATATTTGTATTAAATTGGTTCCTAAATTGAAAATTAAAGATAATAAACTTTAAGTTATTTCATTCGTTATTTTTAAATAACGAAATAAGTAAATATTGATTTACTCATGAGAATACATGGGCTGTTAATTTAACTTCGTTATTTTTAAAATAACGAAACAATATAAATGTCCGATAATACATTTTTTTATTCCTGGTGCAGTTTTAAAAGCGTTACAAATAGTATCATACAAGAACTCTTTTGTGATTTGTTTGTGTAAGTTGATAAAATTTCTTACTAATACACCAGATGTTGTATACTTAAATGGTATATCCGTAAAATCAATATCGATTTTATTTTTTATAAAATTAATGTTGGGTGTAATATATCTCTATAACTATTTTAAAATATTTAGTTTATTATAACAAAATGAAACGTATAATAATATGCGCTGATGGTACCTGGGATAAACCAGAAGAAGATACAACAAAAGATTTTCCGACGAATGTTCTCAAATTAACACGTATGATTAAAATGTCAAATACTGAAATTCCACAACAAATTTTTTATAATTCTGGCATTGGAACCAATCAATTTTTCAAAACTATAAAATTATACAAGGGTGTTACAGGTAGCGGTCTTCAAGATCACGTTATAAATTATTATCGTTATTTGGTCCATAACTATAATCTTGGAGATGAGATCTTTTTATTTGGATTTAGCAGAGGAGCATATACAATTCGAAGTTTATGTGGATTAATAAATAATTGTGGTATTTTGCGCCATGAGCATGCTAATCGTATTCATGAAACTTTTCTATATTATAAAAATCCCCATTCATTATATAAACCAGATACAGAATTTATAAAAAAATTTCAAACAGATTATTGTCACAAAAATAATAAAATTAAATTTGTAGGAGTTTGGGATACTGTTGCCGCATTATCTTTAAAATATTCTAAAAAAGATTCCTTTTATAACACAAAAATGGGAAGTAATATTCATGTCGTCAGACATGCTTTAGCTCTGGATGAACCACGAAAAAAGTTTAAACCAACACTTTGGCAAGATCGTGAAGATGAAAATTTATTACAAATGTGGTTCGCCGGAAGTCATTCGGACGTGGGTGGTGGTTATTATACACCAGATAACAACAATTCTTTGTTATCTAATGTATCTTTATTGTGGATGATTAAGGAGGCAAAAAAATTTGGTCTCGAAGTTGAAAACTATTCACATTTAGACGAAACAAAACATATTTTTGCTAAAATTCATAATCCTCGTATACGAATGTTTTTGTTTCGTAAAAAATATTTACGAAAAATAAAAGGCCCAAAAGAAGCAATTCACCCATCTGTCCATAAACGATCTGAAAATATAAAATATGAACCCAAAAATTTATCTAATTATTTAAAAACCCACAAAATACCAATTTTTAGGCTATAATTACAATAAAACAAATTATTTTTGAATATTTACCATCTACCTTCTAATTTTCTTGTGCGTCTGCTACGACGTCTTTTAGATGGTGCTCTTCGGCGTCTGGAGCGAACTTTAGATGCTCCTTTTGTTGTTCTTCGGGTACGTCTTTTAGATTTTCGAGTTCTTCGAGTACGTCTTTTAGTTCTTCTCCGAGATCTACCACTTTCTTTGGGGCGTCTTCCGCCTCTAGATAATCGGGCGTAAAATTGTGCTTTCGTCTCTCTACCGCCTTCTTTGGATCTTCGCATTCCTCCTCGGGATAGTCTAGAAAAAAAATCATCTGGGGTTTCCCCTCGCGATGATACCTTTCTTGGTTTATTAGCTGAACTCATTTTTAATAGTATTAAAAGATAATAAATATTATAAAAAAATTTCGATGTAAAATAAAATCGATAATTTAAAAAAAATTAATTTTTATTTATTATCGATTTTATAAATTATAAAACTTATTTAACAATAAAGACCACCAAAATATACATATTCTCAGGATCTACGCGAGGGTTTTGGACTTTTTGGACTTTTTGGACTTTTTATGTCGGAATTTTCATTATTATGAATTTACTACATCAGTTGTTTTGGCCGATTTTTCGCTCGACTTCTGATCCGATTTAAGATATGAAGGAAACGGCGTGGAGTCAAACTTATACTTATATTTATTTGTGGCCAATGATATATAATCGAACTACATTGCCAACAATATGTTATCCCGTCTGGAACATTTTTAAATACAATTTCGTTGTGTTTTAGTTTCTTTTTTTGATATTCTTCATATGTTTTGGGGCGTTCATCGCTCGGGATAGACGCGCATTCACAATAACTATAATTCTCTTTTAAATAGTTGTTATCTAAAAAATGGGGGCACCAAAAGGGTTTATGTGTTTTTTTCAATACTATATTTGGTTTAAACAATGATATAAATTTAAACCAAATAAACACGAAAAAATCTACGATATACATATTTATTTGTAAGTTTAATCTTGAAATAAAAAATTTTAATCATTTTAATACATTTTGTATACAAAATTTAAAATTTAATTACTGTAATTAAATCCAAACAGTAAATATTATTTATTGTTAAAAATCGAAGATCCCATCTCCGACAGCATATATTTGAAAATATAATTTTCAAATTTATTTAGTTTAAAAAAAACATTTATGTTCCTGAATTAAATGTTCTGCATGCTTTATTTTACTGTCGATATCTTTACTTATACTAATTGTAGTTTTAATGTCTTTTTTAATTTCTTTAACCATAAATTCGTTTAATTGAAATTTAGATTCCAAATGTGTTTGCTTTTTTTTAATGTCGTCTATTTTTGATTCACTCATTTTAAACTATCTTTTTGTTGGTTCAAATTTATAAATTTTATAATTGGAATTACCATTCAAATGTTTTGTTATTTGTCGTCTATCTATTTTTAGTTCTATAGATGCTTCTAATATAGACTTAAATTTTTTAATTTCATTTGTTTCTAAATTAGTACTTGTTATTTCTTTAGTTTGGCCTTTGACGGGTCTTTTCTGTAAATTTTCAGGAAGTGTTTCTGTTCTGTCAATTGGGTCTAAACATAAAGGTTTGTCTCCTTTATAAACAAAACAGTTTTTGTTGTTCAACATGTGTATAATTATTTCATAATTATATTTTGTATTTTTAGTGGCTTCTGCGATTGAAGAAAACGATAAAATAGTTCCATCTTGTTTATGAAGTTCAATATCGTTGAAGGATTGTTGTGATATATCTTTTAGTTTGTCTTCGTTCGCGTATTGCCATATAAATCCTTTTAATGTCCTATATTTACCTTGACAACATAAATTTATGTCCTCTTCAGATAGGCCAGTTTCCTTGGATATCTCTTCAAAGGTCTTGAATTCTTTGATAATTTTAGTATTGGGGTCTATTTGTTTGATGATAAATTCAGCTGTGTTGTATTTTGACCAGTCACATTGGAATAAATACCCTTTAGACTTTTCGTAATTTGTTTGGCAACATCTAACCATATTTCCTGTATTTGTCGAAATGTGGTTTGACGCAGATTGTAAAGTGTCAAATTTTAATATACTGTATTTGTGTCTTTCTATTCCCAAAATTTTCTTCCCCCGGGAAACATTCGTAGATTTGCGTATCTGTTTTGAATTGTTTTCGCTTCTTGTTACCCATTGTAAATTGTCGACATGGTTATTTGTTCGGTTATTGTCTTTATGATGTACAAATTTTAAGTTAGTTGGGTTTGGTAAAAATTCAAAAGCTACAAGTCTATGAATAGAAATTTTCCCTCTGACATATCTGTATCCGGCATTTATAGACCCTTCCATTATCAACGCACCCTTTCTTACTCTACCAAAATTAGAGACTTCTAAATCTGTATACTGTTGACATTGTTTCCAAATTTCTCCTTCTATGGGCAGGTCTTCGGCATATTTCCATATATACCCGGCTGCTGTTTTTGATTTTCCTTTTAAGTTGTCCAAAACATTGCATTTTAAAATTCTGTCTGCTTGAGATATAGACTCCCAGATTTTAAGATGCACTTTGGTTATTGGATCTACTTGTATAACTTTTTTGCCGGAACTATGCTTTTCAAAAATATTTTGCTTTTGTTTATTTTCTTGATGATTTACCCATTGTAAATTATTAACTTTATTGTTTGACCGATTTCCGTCAATGTGATCTACGATAGGCAAATTTTTTGGATTTGGTATAAATTGTAAAGAAACTAATCTGTGAATTTGATACCCTTTTCCTTGGATATTTATTTTACAGTACCCTTTTATATTAGGATTTTGTGTATGAATTTGGTTTTGTATGTTTTTGATTTGACCATAATTAGAAACAAAATATTTTGGTTGATTTATACAAGTTAACCTTTCCCATGTTTCTTCTAACTGTGACATGTTTTGGTGTAAATTTTTATATTAGAAATATAAAATTTTTGGTACAATAAATAGTGTTGTCAAATCTGAATAACACACAGAGTGAGTACCTATAATGTAGGAAAACCAAAACCCCCATTTCCAATTCTACCGATGTTGTGTGACCTAGCAATGAAGATGTGCTTCCATGTTTGGGGCATAGGAACAGTTGCTCCAAGACTGTCGGTCCATGTAATTGGATTTCCTTGGTTATCCAAAGGAGCAACTACATTAGCTGCCGATACTGCACTCTCAGAGAAGGTATAAGAGATGGCAACAGAAGTTATCTTGGTATAATTGGTAGATCCACATGGGTTTAGACATTCCGTATCCAATGCGTAAGACCACAGATGGTATCCAGTTTCATCTGGAACAGATCTAGAGTGGTAATATGGCGCAATTAGAGTATAGTAAGAAGATGTCATATCTACACGTAAATTGTTCTCATATAATAGTTGAACATTTTCAAATGGTTGATCTCCATCATAATTGGGCTGAGTGGTATAATTGGATAATTCACCCCCGCTTGAAGTCTTTTGATTAGCAATACTTGTATTTTCGGCAGCAAAATATAAAGCAACAACAGAATTGGAAAATCTAATGTCGAAATTTTGTGTAATTACAGTTGACACATCTTTGAAAGGAGTAACTTGTACTTGTTGGATTTGGTGCATAAGAATATCACGTGGTTTTTCTCCCATTCGTGCTCTTTCTTCATTGTGAACCATAGCATATAGAGCAAATGTCTCTGGTTTTCCAAATGATGGTTTGGTCGATGGGCTTCCAACAACATGAACATCATTAACTGTTGCAATTCTAGTTCCTCCACCTCCGGCGTCTCCGGGATAGACCACCAATAGATTTTTGTAAGATCTAAATTCGTAGTTAATTTTGGTTTCGTTGAAAGGAAGGGCAGCTATAGGAAGAGCTCTGCCAGAATCAACAGAGAACCAAAGAGGCAGAGGCACATTAATTTCTCCTCCCGTTCCTAGTGGAGCTCCTTGAGCAACTGCAAGATAATTGGGTGTTACATCTCCTATCATATTACGATAACCAATTCGTTTACTGGATGGGATGTTAAAGTTGTAATTGAAATCAAGCCAATTATTTGTAAATTCTTGGGAGACCAATTCATTGTGAGTTAGGGTAATTTTAGAGAAAATATTGTGACCCAATTTACGAGTCCATCTCACTGTAGCATTATCGAAAATAGTGGGGTCGTCAGAAAGTTGTACAACTGGTAGTGTGAATTTGAACCAAACTTGTAAAACATAGTCGCCAGATCTGTTGAGTACAGCCGATGATTTAGCATCAAAATCTGGGGCCGAAGTATTTCTCAGAGAAATCGGAACCAAAGAAAACCAATTGCCTTTTTGGACTGTTCCGACGAAATAAGTTGTAGCATAGGGTCCTCCATACAAGAATCCTTCAAGTTCAGAGTATGCAGATAGATCTATAAACGTAACCTGAGCACTAATTGTCATTTATTAAAACAAAAAAAATAATTAAAAAAATAGAATTTTCATAAATAAACAATTTAATGTAATTTGTTGTTTTAGATTTTAAAAATCTAAAAATATTTTTTAAAACAAATTTAACTATTTCTGTGTTCAATAATAATCGGAATCGGAATCATACATTTGGTATTGTTTATTGTTATAAAAATGTGGTTTGTTGTTTGTTTTTTTGATAGACATTTTTCTTAAACTCGATGTTAGTTTGTCTACATTTTTGGTGTTTTTTCGTTTAGTTCTTTTTTTTGTGTTTCTTCGTTTTGATCGAGTTTGTTTAGGCTTTACTCCAAAATAGTTTTTACTTTTTGGAGAATAAGTTCTAACATTTCCTATAGAAGCTCGCCCAAAATCATCAATAAGATCATCCATATAGTCATACTGTGGGCGCAAAATCGTAGATTTTGCCGGTTTCACGTCCATTTGTCTGAATGAATTCACCAAATCTTCATCATTTTGAATTCTTTTTTGGTATCCTTTCGTGTTGGTTGGGATAAAATATTCTCCCCTTAATAATGAATCTTTAAGTTTACTTTTACCACTTTTATATGTAGTAAGTGCAGGTCTGCGTCTTGATGGTGTATATGATGGTAATGGATGACCACTTAAAATTTTCCTTTGCTCTGCCGCAAATTGTTTGATACGCGAAGACATTTCTGGTGAATTGTCTGGCCATCCTAACCGAAAGGGTTTTCTGGCGGAAAATCCTTGATTTTCCCTGGAAGGATTACGTGTATTTATTCGACCCATTTATATAATGGTTATTTTAAATACCAATTCATCATCATATTTAATTTTTTTTAAATGTTGTTTCACAAGCTATATTTAAAGCTTTTTTTGTATCATTTAAAGATATTTTGTTTGGGTTATTTTGAAATTCATTTAATTTATCATACACATTTTTACAAAATAATAAACTAAATATTTTGACATTTTCATGTTGATATGGTTCTCTTTTTATATAAACGGGTTTTGAGGATTTTGCTTTAATTAAAGATTTATCTATTGTTATATTTGGTTCTTTTTTGATTCTTTTTTTACTTCGTCGTTTAAAACTCTGTCTACTGGTAGGAGCTAACGTGTGTTTTTTTGAATTTTTAATTTTTAATGAGCCCATTTTACTCATCGTTGAATTAAGTGTATCATATTCCGGGTCTAAAGACTCTTCTTTTATATTAACAGCCAAATAAGACAAATCTCCTATAATATCGTTTACACTATTGAATGCATTGTGTTTACTGTTTATATTGAAATTTGCAAAATTATCCATTAATCTTTCCACGCTATCTAATTGATCATTATTGGTAGTCATATGTGTATAATTGGTTGTTGAATATGACATATTTATTTATTTTATAAAATAAACAATATTTGTCATCGATAAAATCTCTGATTTTTCGCCAGGAAAAATCTCTGATTTTTCGCCAGGAAAAATCTCTGATTTTTCGCCAGGAAAAATCTCTGATTTTTCGCCAGGAAAAATCTCTGATTTTTCGCCAGGAAAAATCTCTGATTTTTCGCCAAAAATAATTTTTTAATAAATAATATTTATTAAACTTGTATTTTATTCGTTTTCTACTTCACAATTAAATGGTATTTTAAATTCATTAAGTTTATCTGCCTCTTTTTGAGATAAGGTTGTTTTTATGGTAAAATTGGCTTTATCTGCATGTTCATTCACTTTAAAAATAGTACCTTTCAATAATTTATCTCCATTCTCGTCTTTAACTATACTATTTTCTGTTTTATCTAATACGGTAATAACAGGTTTACTTATAAATTCTAATTTTTTTTTATTGCGTTTAACAGTATTAATATGTGTATCACATAAAGTTTTTCCGTCAACAACCCCAGAAATTTTCTTTGAACAAGTGTGAGAATTTTGTGTAATATAATCATACTGACATATTTCTTCTGGTTCTTCTGAAATAGAATCTTTTCTATCGTCGTTTGGAATATATTTACAAGATTCTTTTAGAGATTCATTTAATATTTTTTTTACATCATTTAATGATACTTTTTTTCCTTTTGGAACAGACAGAAAATGGATGAGAACGCTTTTACAAAAGGAAGTAGAAAACGCCATTATATTTATCAGTAATAGCTGTCAATAAAATAAATTTTACTCATCACCATAGGCTGCTGCAACTGGGAAATAACGTTCTTGTCCCGAAGCGTGAAACGGAGAGGGAACATTATTATGTTGGCTGAATCCCTCAGAATATGATTCAGATGCCTCTCTGGCCTCCTTTCGTCTCATATATTCTTTATATGCCATAATCTCTTTTTGTTTTAGATAGTCTGAATCATAATCCATAGATTCACTATTCTTTTTAAAGTGTCTATAACCTTGGGAATCTACATCATTTTTATTATGATATTTTTCACTATAATCATCATTATATTCCATCATATCTTTATTACCATTGTTTCGACGAACTCTATGTCCATTTCTGACAACTGCACCAACAACTTTACCATTTACAACATCCCCATTGTCCATAACCACATTTCGTTTTCTATCCAATGCAACTGGAGAATTATAACTTTCGGCCACAGAGTCCTTAAGAGAATTGGCTATACCAGACATAGTACTAGGATCTACTACAGATTCATCAGACATAATTACATGACCTTTAACAACTCTGACGGGAACTGGTTTCATTTATATAACTTAAATTATTTTTTAATGTAGATATATATTAAATAACCATTTTCTTTTAAATCATTTTTCGTAAATGGAAAATATTTATCACTATTTTCAACAACTATTTTTAATGATTTTTTTTCATTATCATAACGAACCCAATGATTTTCGCAAAATATATAAGAAAATACATGGTATGATGTAGATACTATTATAGTTTGTAGTTTGTATTTGTTTTTATTATTTGTCGATAAATTAAGTGGAACTTTAGTTACAATTTTATCAGTTAATGTAAATTTTGTTTCTTTATTAGTTAGTGCATAATAGATGCTTTCAGAAACTTTATTTGTAGTTCCAACAATTATAGTTATAATAGGAGAATTGCTAGTTAACACAAAGTTATTTGCACTTTTGGATGGAAGATCCAAAAATGTTTCTGGCCTAAACAACACCAGTAGATTTGTGTATATCTTTTTTCCTATATTCTCGTTTATAATTGTTTTGTGTTTCTTATTTCCCATAAAATGCATGATTTGGTGTATTATTCTATATGCTGTATTTTTGGTATTAAGATCATGAATTCCTAAAATATACGATAAATTGGTTAAATATATTACACGATTTTTGCATGAAATATTTTCACAAACATTGAAATTATCAAAATATTCTTTAAAATGGTGTCTCATTGTAGGAATTGTCAACAGAGAAGTCAAAATTGTATCAAACCAACAGCTAACATTACACTGCCTTAATCCACTGGTCTTATATAAAATTTTACAATTGCATTTCATTTAAATTTATTTTAAAAAATTTAAAAATGATTGATATATTATATTATTTGATTAAAAATATTTCTCAAATGTAAAAGTTAAAAAAAAATGTTCATTGTTGAAATAGAAAATGAAAAAATAAAAAAAAATATTTTTAATATTGTCACCGAATATTTTTTAAGTGTTTTTTGTGTTTGAGAATTATGTTTGAGAAATTAAAGATTTTTTTGTTGACAAGTTCAACAAGTCTTACAACTATTTCTCAACATAAAAAGTTAAAAAAAAATGTTCATTATTGAAATAGAAAATAAAAATAAAAAAAATATTTTTAATAATGTCACCGAATATTTCAAAAATATCCAAAAAAATATTTAAAACGACATCTTAGACGTTTACCATATTAAAATTATATAATAGTATAATATACTATTATTTTAAAGTATTATTAACAAAACTCTTCAAATCTCCTACCAAAAAACCACTTTTTATCAGTATAAGTTAATTCAAAAAAATAAAAATTTTTAACGATATATTTATACGTCATCAAATCATAATATGTCAATTCTTCTTTCATATATTTGTTGTGTATTTTTTTTTTAGTATTATCAGATATTACGTATTCTTGTCCGTTTGGATATTTGAGGCCTGTATCCTCAAATAAATAATTAGAAAAATAATGATCTAATTCTTTGTTTGGGCGGACCGTTCTTTTACTAGCATTAAAAACTTCTGTTAAAAGATCGATGATAGTATGTCCTTTGAATTTTATAGTAGCACCCGCAATAGGAGACATAATCCGTTTGTTATCAAGCTTACTATACTTCAACTTATGCTCGTTTCTTTTGTTGAGTATAAATATCACATCATCTTTATCTTGTTTTATTGACGCTTCCAACATTTGATTACTCGCCTGTTTATTATTTATTAAGACATTACCTAAGTTAATGTCATCTGGATAAAAATTCCATATTAGCTTAACAATCATTTATTTATACTGTAACTTATTTTAATTATAAAAATTTTTCCCCCGTCTAATCTTAAAGCTATCCATTTGGATCCATCTATTTGAGTTACATTATCTTCCTTTTATTTAATTAGATTGTCCAATATATCCCAATTATCTTTCCTGGTGAAAAATCTACGATTTTTCACCAAAAATACTATTTAATAACAACAATAATATAATACTATCAATATATGAAAGTCTTTCATCATCTTCTTCATAATTGTCCTCTATTTCATACAAAATATTATTTTTTTTAAATTCGAATTCATTTTGTGTAGGTATGCACATTTTGTATACAAAAATTTTTTATTTATAATACACAAAACATTATATAAATGGAATCCGAAAGATTACAAGCATATGTTGAATTTTACGGAGACAATGATACGTTAACCACCTCTACAGAAGGATCTGTGGGGTTGGATTTAAAATCTATTCAAGATTATATATTAGAACCTTTACAACCAACCAAAATAGATGTTGGTATTAAAAAGGTAATACCCCCACCTGGGTATTTTTGTAGCGTTAAAGGCAGATCTTCAATGGGAATAGCGGGACTTATTCCCACATCCTCAGGAATTATAGATAATGATTATAAGGGAAATATATACATTACTCTTATTAATATGTCAGATAAACCATACTCAGTTCAGAAGGGGAATAAAGTGGGACAACTTATTTTTTATAAATATACTGTTCCACTAATCAATGGAATTGACCCAACAATTCACGAAAATACTACTGTAAGAGGAGAAGGTGGGTTCGGATCAACCGGCAAATGATTTAACTTTTTCATTTTTTTAAAATGAAAATGTATTTTATTGTTTATTTAATCTAAATCCAAAGATATATTTTACTATATTTTTTGGTATTATGTTCCCATAATGTTTTAAATTTATATCAAATAATACAATATCTCCCGGTTCTACATTTGGTGTTATCTCTGATCCATCTTCCAGAATAAATGTTGTACCTATATTACACGACAGATAAATACAACCTTTGAAAATGGTGGTATCATTAGAGTTGTTTTTGTCATAATGTGGAAGTATTTGTTCGTTTGTCTTGTGTCTAGATATGGTTATTTTATCAGAAATAATGCTATTAGATAAACCATATTTATCTGTAGACTTTAGTATTTTTAAAATGTATGTTTTGTATTTATCTGGTATACCATCTGTGGTTCGTGTAAATTGTATACGTTTATTAGATTTAAACTTAATTTTAGATTTTTCATCTATTAAATCTATTAATTCATTAGCAATGTTTATAGGAATGCCTCCTTTGATCAGCAAAATATATTGGTTATTTTTATTAGATAATTCTGTAATCATAATTATTTTATATGATATAAAATATCAAAAAAAATTTTTTTTAATTTAAATGATTAATTATTAACTAAAAATGTTACAAACGATAAATTCAAGAAATGGGGTGGATATTATTCCACCCGAACAATCCAATAATGTGGCGACTATTCCGATTATTGAAAACGATATATTGAGCTATGCATCTGGATTTAAAAAGAAAAAACAAACAATATTTATAAACAAAGATATGGCTATTTTGTGGCTTAATATTATTTATAATAAAAAAGACAATTTTGAAGTTGACCCAAAACTTAATCGTCTAAATACCAAATATAGACAGGCATTAGGTATTACAGGTAAAGAGGCCCAGGCAGATTTAACATTAATTACATCCGTTTTGCTAACCAAAAATGTTGATGCCGCACATATTGACAAAATAAATCATATGTCTCGATTTATTGGAAATGACAAAAGATATACAACAAAAGTGAGAAATGATATTTTTAATTTCATGGAAATGTTTTTACGATATATTACCCTGATAGGGAAAATGGAAAGTAAAACAGAACGTAATAATATGCTGGAAAAATTCCCTCCATCAGATACTAACTATGGATGTATACAAGCTTTGACAGCATTATTGAAAAAAGAATTAATGTTGATAGAATGTGTTGGCACGGAAGCATTTTTACTAAAAACACATGAATTTTGTCTCCAAGAAATGGTTAATTATATTGGAGACGTGGATGTTGCACAAACTACAGTGGAAAAAATTATAGATGGAGAGAATGCACATATTCCGTCGGCTTTAAATATAATTTTGGGTATTAATATGGCATCCATTGATCCCATTGGTAGTATTGTTGAACGAAAGTTGGAAACATTTTGGAAAGATACGTGGGTTCAATCCTATGAACGAAGACTAAATGGTAGATTACAAAAAGTGTTACAAGAAGATTTAAATGAATTGAAAGAAATTTTTGCCGACGACCTCAATGATAACTATTCAAATATAAGAGAAATGTTATTGATAAAAGGAATATATGTAGAAAACTGTATAGAACTGTCGGATGACGATATAACTGTTATATGGGATCGAGAAAAAATTAAAAATATACTCATCCAAAGATATTCATTTGTTGTTCGAGAAGAAACACCACAAACAAATAAAAAAATTGATTCTTCAAACTTCCGGTTATTCTATCGAGGTGATGCGAGAAGTTATAAGGTTATTTTTAGAGAAGGATTTCAAATAGGAAAAACCTTTGAGGGGGTAAATACATCGGCCGATATCAAATTGGCAAGACGATTTCTACATGGAGGATATATTTTTGGATTTGTTAGCGACTTAAACACAGATAAAAACTTTTCTGGAGATGGAGAAATGTACTCGGAACATTATATTTTTAAATCTGTTCCTTCAACCCAAATCGCATTTACTATTATTAATAATTGTGTTGTATTTAACCCTAGTTTTAATGCATTGTCTATATCAGATTTGACTAATCTTATCCAAAAAGATCCAGAAATGGGTGATACTGACCACATGTCTCAATTACTTTTTGAAGAAATTAACGGATAATAAAATGTCTTATATATCAGATTATCATACAACAAATTATATTCATCCTACAATAAGTAAACAAAAACTTTTCGTTGAAGTACAAGATATTTAATGCGTTGTCTATATCGGATTTAACTAATCTTATCCAGAAATGAATGATGTCTAAAATTCTTTTCGGGAAAATTTAAATACAATTAAATTGTATTTGTTAAAATGGGAGGTTCGCGGTTAGAGACTGAGATAAAAGAAGATTTAAATAAAATTGTTCGCGTAAAGGACAAAGTACGTATTGATTTAAATTCACATGTTATATTCCCGGAACGTTTGTACGAAAATTTAAAAAGGGCATCCTGGAAAAACATTGTGAACATAAACATCGATTTTTTAAAAGGTAACGTATGTTGTACATGGGAACATTTCGGACCGCTATGGGAAGAAACGTTACCTGCAGTAGACGATTTGATATCTTTAAACAAAAAAGGATATATGTCAATAGACAGTTCGCCTTATTATCCGCCAGAGGTTAATTTAATGGAGGAATATTTATGTGGTATGATGAATTCATATAAAAAAGCAAAAAAACTAATAGATAAATTAAAACAATATGACTATTTAATAATAACATATCAATTTGGCATAAAAACTAAACCAAAAAATACATTTGACGCAAAAAAAGCATCAAAATACTTAAATTCGACAGCATTAAAAAATTTCACAAAATTTTATAAAAAGGACGAAATTTCTCTTATGAACGAGTTATATGACAATAAGATTATAGTTATAAAAGAACCCGTTCAAATCGATATCATATCCATAGCCAATAAAGACGTAAAACTTATTAAATTAGTGTTGAAAACTATCAACACTTTGTAAAATTTAAAACAATAAACATTTAAGAGATATTATTATAAAAAATGAAAAAATATATCTTTTATGAGAATACGTTTGTGAATAAATTAATAGTATCTTTCGTGGCGGAATTAAAAGAGTGCGCGGAAGATTATTCGTTTGTATTTGATAATATTGAACAGATTGACAAACAATTTGTTCAATCTAAATATGATGATGGATATAGGCTTATTATCCTATTTTCCAACAGATATCCACTTCGAATGGTAGAAAGTATATTACCAGATAATGTAAATGAAGATAATCAAATAAATGTTATAATGAAAGATGAACCACAATCTTTTGCAGATGATTATTTTATTACAAATTGGTTTCTATATTGGTCAAAATTAATACATGAAAGTGTGGAAAGTACACTATTACATGAACTATTGTCCAATTCTGTAACAATTCCCCAACGAAGAATTAGAGAGTATTGTGAATCAATTAAATCTTTACCACCGCATAAATTTGTGATTGAGGTAAGTAATTTGACATCAGAAAGTTGTCATCATAGGGGAATGAAATTAATTAACTCTAGACAAACATTTATAAACGACATAACTAAACATTGTCGGTATGTCACAATAAATAACGATATGTATGGTATTATTGTCGGAAATCACAATGAGGCAGCATATCAAATATTAGATAAAAAATTATGTATAGGTGTATTGATGTGTGATTTACAAATTAATAAAAATAATGTGTTGATAACACTAATAACAGATCCAAATTTGGAATCACCAATTAAAGATATGTTATCATTCACCAAGGGTATTTACAAATTCAATTCAAATTTTGATTTTTTTATAAATATTGTAAAAGAGGATAATCTAAGTTGGGATTCTATATATGATCCTCCAATATATGAAAAAAAATCCCCAAAAACTGTGTTATCTGAATTAATAGCCGAACCAGAATTGATTGAGTTAATTCAAGATTCTACTAAATCTACACAAGAACTGATTGATTTAATTCAAGACTCTCCTGGCGAAAAATCTTTGATTTTTCCTGAAAAAATCGAAGTTTTTTCGCCACAGCCTGCCGAAGAATCGTCCCAAGAATTATTGAAGACACCACAAGAAACCAAATTGACAGATGAAAAAATTTTAAAGAAGAAAGTTGTAGGAAGGAAAAAATTTGTCAAACTTACCTAAATATTATATAAATTTCTAAAAGAAATTTAATTGTTTTTTTATATTATACCAAACATAACTTTTAATTCGTCCATAAAAGTCCAATACTCTTCATTTATTTCATCCGCAAAATATTTTTTGGCAATATCTAAGGTGTTATGGTCTATTTTACTAACTATCGAATCTGTGCAAAAAAAATGTCGTCCAATCATTTTTAGACCATCTCGTTCTGATGACTCAATTTTAATTGAGACGGTATCACCCTCTTTTGCTTGTTTAATATCTTTTTGGTTAATTTGTATACTTGTACAGATTCCTATGTTTAAAAAATTTTTAGAAGGAATACACAAAGGTGTTCCTAATTTTAAAACTCCTCGTTCTATTTTCACCCCGACAACTATCGGATTTCTTGTCTTAAATATAGAATCTGATATAATTTTTAATTTACACGGAAAAACCATTTTGGGGTAAAAGATTTCCTTGTCTTTCTTTATCAGCATATTTTGATAATTGTTTAACTCTTCAAACAGTTTAAATATAATATCTGATTGTATTATTTTAACTTTCTTTGTTTTTGCAAATTTATAAGCTTCTTGGTCTACGGGTATACCAAAAACCAATATCAGTGAGTATTTTTCACCATGTTTTAACATTCTCGATGCTTTCATTATATCGCTTTTAAGAATTGGTCCAAGTTTAACTCCAGCACATGCAATATTGAATAAAGTTAAATGATTTGAAATTGTTTCTAAAGTCCCAGAGTTTAAAGAATGAATAAAAATTCCAACTTCCTTAAGATCAATATAAGTAGGTTTATCGATATAAAAATTTTTAAGTTTTCTTTTATAACCTTCGATATCATTCATATCTTGTATCTTGAGAATATTCGATCCACATACTACATTTTCGATATTTTTTGCAAAAATTTTTAATCCCACACATCCACTTATTTCTTTATCGTATCGATATTTTTTAAATTTATTTTCGGATGTGTTTGAATGATTAAGTAAATGTTTTATGGTTGTAATTATTGGTTCATATTTTCCTAATAACATAATATTATAGCCCACCTTTAAAGTTCCATTAATCAGTATAATATCTATCGTTGTCCCTAAACCAACTTCAACATTAACATCCAAAACCACGCCCAAAATATCTTCAGATACATATAATTGTTTTTTCATTATTGTGGAAGATAATGTCTTAATTAGTGTTATTAAATCGGGTACACCATCTCCTGTTTTGGCAGATATGGGCACAATAGATAAATATTTTTTTGGATTATCATTCTTATAAAATAATTCCGAATTTAATCCTTGCATTGTTAGTGAAAGTATTATATTTTGTAATTTCATATTAAAATCTTGTTTCACATGTTCGTGTTGGCTGTCAATAATTTCATTTATCTTTTTATACTCTTTGTTGTTAAAATCAGAGAGTTTTCGCCAGGAAAAATCTACGATTTTTCGCCATTCATATAATCTGTCAATTTTATTTACAACAACAATGAATGGTATTTTATATTTTTTTAACATATCAATTAAAATTATAGATTGGGGATCTAAACCCCCAAAGATATCCAAAACCAATATTACGATATCACTTACATGTATACCTAATTTAAATAAATTGTGAAATGACTCGTGGCCAGGAGTATCTATAATAACTATTCCGGGTATTTCGCATGTTGGATCGTCTTCAATATTGATAATGTTTATTTTTTGTGTGATACAACCAACTTCTTTCGTATGCGATTTCTTCAAGTTATCCAATAACTCTGTTTTCCCGACATCTACGTGTCCAACGATACAAATAATTGGTGCTCTAAACAACTCACGGTCGGTAGAGTCCATTTCATATTTATATGAATCTTATCTATAATAAAATTAAATTTATTTTTTAATCTGTTACAAAATAAATGGTTAAAGTTATAACTGATGTCAAAGCAGATACGATAATAGCCGACAGATTGTTTGCCGATACAACAAATTTTAATATAAATGATGATATTTTAATTAGGGTAATAAACTCTGAGGAGGGAGGATCATCAAACACAACAGCTATATCGCTAAATACAGCTAATATAGCAACAAATGCATCCGGAATATCAACCAATGTAACTGATATTGGGATAAACGAATCTAATATAGCAGTAAACACTACAGCCATATTCACAAATTTGACTAACATAGGAACTAATACATCTGGAATATCAACAAATGCAACAGATATTGGTACAAATGCAACCGATATTGGTACAAATGCAACCAATATTGGCATAAATACAACCGATATTGGTACTAATGCAACCAATATTGGTATAAATACAACAGATATTGGCATAAATACAACCAATATTGGTACAAATGCAACCGATATTGGTACTAATGCAACCAATATTGGTATAAATACAACAGATATTGGCATAAATACAACTAATATTGGTACTAATGCAACAGATATAGGAACGGTTATTTCTGCACTAAACGATATTCAATCTGTGTGTGTTAATGTTGGTGGTACCTTCGCTTGTGATATATCTGGTGGAACAAAGGTTACTTTGTACACATCTATTCCTAATTTCCTTCTGCTTCTTTTATCTGACGATGAGCCGGCTGTTAATATAGTATTTAGAGATGAATTTTCTATTTCCCCTAGGTTTAGGATATCTGTTGAGGGTGCTGGGGTCGGAGCATCTGCTTTTTCACAATACTATAATGTTTGGGAAATCCCAGCTTTAACTTATTTAACATTTGGATCCAAAATCAAATGTGAATTAATTTTTACAACAAATAATTTTTTAATATGTTTAATTAATTCAATTATCATAGATGCTATTCCGTTGGGATCTGAAGTACAAGCCAAAGTTCCATATCAATTAGTAAAAGGGGGTGAATTTAATCCAGACTATGGGCTTATCTGGTATGTTGAAAAATTTAGTACAATATAAACATATATTATATGTTAATTTTTTATATAAATCTAATTTATATATAAGTAATAAATGAGTACATATTTTTATATAAATAGTTCAGATAGAGACGATCAACTTGAACCTACTACAGATTTTAGAATCCCATTTAGCCAATCTCAAAATTGGTCGGCCAGCCCAAAAAATGTAGGTGATGGTATAAATACATGGGCTAAAACAGTTGTAGAAATATCTTCTTTTACCATCAAAACACTATTAGCAACACCATTACCAATCGTCTTATTCAATATAGTTGATACGAGTAAGTTTGATAATTCTAAAGTTAACACGTTAAACCAGAATGACCCCGATGTCAGATTTATATTAAGTTATGATGCCGCTATTGGGTATGAATGGTATAATTATAAAACTTCAATGAGACAGGTTATGGATTTTGGAACACAAAACACGTATACTGTAACGGCAAGAGATGAAAATGGTGTAGTTTTAACAGATGTTATAGAAATGAGAATAACTCTATGCGTTACACCATATACACGACACAATTTCTACAGATATATCCCAATATATCCATAAGAAAATATATAATAATTTAGATCAGAATAAATCTGATCTGTATTATTTTTATAATAATTTTATCCACAAAATATTACAATTGTTTATTGTCTTAAATGTGATATCTCTAATACTAAGATATTTTGATTCGGAAAAATATTCTAAATATTTATACCATGAGAATGAATTTGTAAATAAAACCCCCCTATAACACATTTCATCGATATCATCAATTGATATATTTGTCTGAATATTTACATTATGGATAGTTGTACCTGTGAAATATTGTCTATATTTGCATTCCAAAATACTTTGATCGAAATCATTAACTAGATCTGAATAATTGAAATCGAAATTCCCGTTTTCTCCAGACACATAAATATAAAATAAACATTCGAAATATTCAAAAACAGGATCAATAAAATATTTATACAATTCTATATATTCAGTAAAATATGTAAATTTAAAACACGAAATATATGTTATTTTGGATCTATATTGGCTATCTTCTGTTATTAGTATACTATCTGTATCCGAGTTTTCATCATCATCATCAAATTGAATTTTTAGAGGACAATAATTATCCCAATCAGGTAAAAAATTTGGTGCTTTATATATTTTTGTTTTATAATAGTCATGAAGCGGCAAATCATTTATAGTCGCATTCATAAGTTCTTCCCACATAGCGATTGGTATATATGTATAGTCTTCAAAACACAATTTATTGTAAATTGTTTTGATTAATGTTGAACCAAAATTGTTTAGTTCCATTTTATATAAATCAAGTTTAGATCCAAAATTAAAAATTTTTTAATTTAAAAATTATAATTGTGTTAATACATTTATCATTTCAGACAAAAATTTAAAAAGTCCAAATATCCTTTTCAACCCATCCTGTTGAACCCAAAATTAAAGATTCCAAATTAACCTTCACATATACAGTTTTAGATTCTTTAACTCCCATATAAATATCGGCTCGTGTTGTGCCTAGTGGAGTTCTAGGAGTTAGATGAATATACGATAAACTAGGACTTAATGTTATTAAATCACTTTTCCATAAACTTTTGCCAAAAATTAACAACTCGGAATTTGCATCTGCTAGCCACTCTTCTTCGTCATCGCCCGGTTTATATTTTAATTTGAGTTTAATAATTAATGGACCTATACTTAACGGAGAAATATTTATTGAATATCCATCTTCATCGTCTTTCTTTACTTCCCCTCCCGATATAATATCAGTTATAGTTTCAACTGTACTTGACATTTTATTTAATAAAAATTTAATTTTAATTCATTACATATATTATAACTACGATGGCCGACATTCATGATTATTGTTTAAAGAATGATTTAAATGGAGTAATCCAAGAGATTACCAAAAGAATATCGTGTAATGATAAAGATGACGTGGGATGGTCTATACTTCACGATTCTGTTATTCACGATAACTATTTGATTGTCGGATATTTGCTTTCACAAAAAAGTATAGACGTATATGTTACAAACAACAATAATGAAACTCCGTTACAAGTAACAGAGTATTATAATAGTATAAAACGTATTAAATCAATCAAAAAACAAATAGTATTTGTTTTTTTAGTTTTAAGTTACGAATATGTCAAAATGGACGGAAATAAACAATTTCCGTCCATTCTAAAAGGATGTGGTGGTGTAGAGTATTTAAATAATTTTTCTGGTGTACATGATTTTAAGTTATCTTCTTTAAAACTTATGCGAGAGTTTGATTTTGATAGAGAAATGATAAGAAACTCTGGAAAATCTTATTTTATAACAGATTTGATACACCACAATTCATATAAATATCCTGTTTGTAGAGTCAACACTAGCGTGCCTTCAACATACAAAGATTACTGTTCTATATACCGTATGTACCCTCCAAAAACTGTTCATGCAAAATTTAGTAAAAAAGATAGGGAAAATCTTATCGAAAAGTACAAAAAACCACCAAAACCTTATTTTTTTCACTGTATCGGGGGCTATGGTAGAGAGAACCCTCCTAATTTATTTTTTGATGACGGTTTTTTTGATTTTTTAAGAAGGCGCGCTGTAGCGGCATAATCGGCTCTACCCGTTCCAGCAGCAGCAGCAACAAGAGACGAATCATATGTACCTGTTTTTCACCATTGTTATTTTCTTTCGTCAGTCAACCGACTTTACTCTTTTGTAAAGAATCGCAATTTCTTTTGTACAAATTCATTCTCGTGAAAATATAGTTTTCCCTCGGAATCCGATTCCGCTCAGCCGCTACAGCCCAAACAAATTTAAAAACTCAATAAACAAATTATTATCAAATGATGAACACAATTATAAATAAACAAAAATATTCTGAGGTGGAGAGGATCAAACGAAAGGAAAAAAAAGCATGGGCGCTATATTACGAATCTGCTAGACAATATTTTGACTTGTTAGAACATATTAAGAAAAAAACAAACATCGACAAACTTATTTCCCCTCCATCATGTTTTGTAGAATCTGTAACAGAACTATATGATGAGGCAAACAAAAAGTTAGAATGTAATATTTGTTTGGAAATTATGACTAAACAAACATTCGCTTTTACAAATTGTTTTCATATAATGTGTATAAATTGTATAAAACGCCTATCAAAAGACAGAAAACATTGTCCAACTTGTAGACGAAATATGTGAATTTAAAATTAATAATCATAAACAGATTCCCATTTAGTAAAATTTCCAGATTCCGGGAATGTGTATGTTAGTGAAAAATCTTTGATTTTTCCGGTGAAAAATCTTTGATTTTTCCGGTGAAAAATATGTGCGACACGCTAAACAAATTTCAAATATAACCACCAAAATAAAATTTGTTTAATGTTAACAAAAAAAATTTAAAAATCAAATTGATTCTTAATTTATAATATGTCAAAATGGCCCAAAAAGAATGGAATAAGAAATTTTCAGATGACATGAATAAAAAAACAGGAGGGAAAGGTCTTTGGGATATAGAAAACAAAAAAACTCAGCCTATTGCTATCAATAGAGCTACGGGGCTAAAAATATATTGTCCGTGTTGTATGGACAGCGGATCTACATATAATTTAATGGGGAGAGCTTATTGTGATAACAAAGACAATGCTCCATATTCCGAAAACCATATGATTTGTTGGGAAAATGCATTGGCGGATTTTCCAAAAAAAAATAAATAAAAAATAAAAAAAAATAAAATTTAATCAATAATTTATTGATTATTTTCCAAATAAAAAATAAATAAAATTTAATCAATAATTTATTGATTATTTCAAATTCATCTTATCGCAATGTTATGTAAATATAACCATCTTCTTCGTCACTCGTAAAGCAATATTTTGCTTTTTTACCATACATATCTAATTTTTCAAGATCAATATCGAATTTTTTGACTAATTGTTCCAAAGTATCAATGCAATATAATAAATCTCTATATTTGACCCATTTATCAAATTCTGTTATCAAGTATTGTCTACGTTTCATATCATCTTCAATAGGATTATCATGTAAATGTGCAACTATTTCATCTTTGAATTTTTCAATATCTTCTGTAGATGTATAGACAGATTCTTTAATAACAGTTTTATAATGTTCCGTCAGGGTCTCGAAAACTTCATATTCTATTGGTTTATTGTCATTCTCTATGCATTCTTCGTAATATTCCCTTAACTCTTCTCTTGGGATATTCCAATGTAAAAATTTAGCTAAAATTTTTTTATTTTTTTTAATCATATCTTTTACCCATTTTAATGAATAAAACACGCTTCTTAAAAATTTCAACATTAATGTACCAAACATACTTCTTTGTTCGTCCAACTCTTCTGAATATTCTTTATTTATTTTATACATTATCGTTTCTATATTTTCTAGTATATCAATTTCTGTGTCGTGTTGGAGTTTATAAGCATCAAACATTGTTTCATTCATGGGACACGTATTAAACCCGTGAGATTTTGTATATTCTGTAGTTACCATTTTTTTTTTGTAATCCACCACTTTCGGCTTTAAAGACATAAACTTGTATTTTTCCATACATAAAAATTCACCTATATTAAAATTTTTATCAATAAAAAGTTTATCTTTTATCCAGCTCAGATACAAATTTTTATTAAGACTCGAATGATCTTCAAACCTTGAGGTAAATGGTTCAAAACTTACTCCAGTATCTACATAGTTATCATGCTTCACATCAACGCTGCCAATAACACATATATTTTCTAACAAAGTGTCGTTTTTGTGTATATATTCGAGTTGTTTTAATAAATCTATTTTTTTAGCAATCAAAGAAAGTTTTCTATAACATTCATCTTTAGATAACTGGTTACCTAGTGTATATTTTCTTAAGGATTGTTCTCGTGCGATTGTATCATCCAGCAATAATAATGATTCCTTATAATTCATTTTATATATACGATTAACACCATCTGAAAATAATTTTTATAACCTCTTTGTTTGATATTAAAAATATCAAACTATGTAGTATCTGATCTACTTAATCTCATACACGAATTGTGATATAATTAAAACATTACATATACTCATCAATATCGACATTTCATAAATATTTAAAAGTGGTGGTGAATTTATTATGCCCGGTATAATGTAAATTAAAGATATTGTAATAATTAAAAATAATAGTAAAATATTTAAAATATATGTTTTTTTTACATCTGGTTTATCGTCCTCTTCAAATACATCTTCTGTTTTGGTATATTTTTTTAATAAACATATGGATATAAATGTGTTTATTGAGATGATTGATATGTTTATTACTGTAAGTATTTCATAAATCATAATATTTTTTTCAGAAATATTTTTATCTTTATCTTTGCTTTTCGCGATATATATTTTTATTAATGTTGATATGATTGTGGTTGTCATCATTACAGACTCTTTACAAATTGAAGACCAAATTAGTGTAACTTTGGATGCCTTTAATTTAGACAATATACTTCCCCATGCTATACTATACACAGAATCCCCCAAACTGTTGAGTTTATAACCTAAAATTATAGATTTTAATAATGTTAAATTTTCAAAATCTTTAGAAATGTTTTGAATTATCAATTTGTCTTTTTCTTTGGTTGTCAATGTGTCAATAAAATTTGTATAGTAACCAATTATTGATTGAATAACAGAACTAAGAGATTGTATCGACAAATTAACCAAAATATTCACATAAATAGGCCAATCTGGATTAGTTATCGCCACAATCATAGCATTGAATGATTGGTGATAACCCACAGTCGAAGTTATAAATGTTACAATAATTAGTGTAAAATGTAAATATTCATTATACTTTTTTACAAAATAAAATTCATCAAATATTTTTTTTTCTGTAAATGCTTTCACTAAAATATAATTTGATAAAAATGTTCCAAATATAAAATATACAAGTTTTTCAAAAATTACAAATTTAAATCTTATAAAATGTGGTCTTTTGTATTTAATTGATGGTATAAAACTTATTGGTGATAAAATTATAGTTTTTAAAATATCGGAAGCCAATGAATTTGATAATATTATAGTTGTAAAAATATTTGTGTAAATTTTTCTATAAAACACAATTAATAAAATTTTAAAACATACAATAATAAATTCTGGAACTTTTATGTAGTATAATTTAAATTCTACCAAATTAAGTTCTATCAATTTTACAGGAAAATATTGCAACATCAATTGAATTATTGTTAGTAAAATAATTGTATAAGAATAAATTGAATGTTTGACAGTTTGATGTTTAAATCTATAATAATACGAAAAACTTATTATTATAGATAAATCTATAATCGAAAAACCTAACCGTGTATATCCTTCAATTATACAAAAAAAATAAATTCCATATAAAGATAATCCAATAATAGAACTAATAATGGAAGACAATACAAAAAACATTCTGTTGCTTAAATAACAAAATAACCCACAAATTATTTAAATTTTAAATAATTATTTTTTTTTCAATTATAGTTGATATTAGTTTCTAAGTCTACGTAACATTAGAGGTTCTTTTTTAATATCTTTAATATAGTCGCAATTTTCCCCAAATTTATAGCCATTATCTAAAGCATAAATTGGTTTTGTTAAAATTTCTTGAGTTTGAAAATTTAACAAATAATTATGCCAATGTTCAAATGGGTTAACAAAATATCCGATATTTTGTTCTAACAATAACATTGTTTTTTTTGTAAACTCACCATTATCTACTTTAATTTTAAATTCATCTGCCATCACTTTGGCTTTGTTTGTGACTGTTTTTAGAAAGTGATTGTGTTTTTTTAAGTACCAATTATTTGTTATTAATAGATTAAATATATCAAAATTTATACCAAGTTGAATATGTTCTTCGTTCACGGGCATTTTTTTTAATAAATCTATAACTATTTTTACAACACTCTCAACGTTGTTGAGCTTTGGATAATTTTTTGAAAATGGCTTGGTATGTTTTGATGCCATAGTTAAACATTATTTAAAGGTGTTTTAAATAAATTTTTTTTTAAAATAATTAAAGATTTCAGATATAAAACGTATTTGATATAGTTACACCATTTTTTGGTTTTGTGTATAGTTTTTCTACTAACTTATTTGCTAAAAATAAATGTGTAGAATCTAATTTAAAATTTGTACTATATAATTTGTTCATTTTTTCTGGAAGTATTTGATGTATTTGTTTAATTAATTTGGAACTAATATTTAATGGTTCGTGGACATCCGGTTGACACAATCGTTTACCCCCAATAAATATTCGCAAAGCATCTTGAACATCATTAAAAAATTCAAATGGTGGAAATTTCTGAGTGTCAAATAAATCTACAGGAGTGTCAAAATTGTTTTTCTGACCTTTATAGACTCTGTTTTTTGTGCCTTCAGAATTTATCCACTTAAATTTATATGGTTTTAACCGTGTGAACTTTTTTGTTTTATCATTTTTACTTAAATAAGAATCAGATATTATTGGTTTAAATTGGCCACTTACAATCTTAGCATTCCGTTCACCAAAATATCCATCTAAACTATATTTTGGAGAAAACGACCTTGATACCCCAAAATCCGAAATTAAAACTATCCATCCAGGATTTTCTATTAAATATTCTTTATCATCTAAAAAATATTGTATATATGTTCCTTTTAAATTTGAAACTTTTTTTAACAAAATATTTTCTTTTTTGATATCATCATGAGACAAAGAAAAATATTTTTGCATACTACTAATACCCATTAATATTTGTTGTAAAATGCTCAATTGATGTTTGTAATCCACTATATTTGCGTGAGATAGTTCTGTTGAGGCCTTTTCCATAAATGTTAAATAACAGTAATTTTTTTTAATTAAACCACCCAATGTTAAAATTTTACAATTGTCACACAAGGAAAATCCATATGTATAAATAAAATTTGGACATATATTTTCTTCGATAAGAGTTTTAATCCAATATAATATCTTGTATTCTTCTGGAAATGAATTATAGGAAATATTTTTCTTTAATGCATTTCGTTCCTTAATTGTTAATTTGGATTCTTTAATGGCCAAATCGAATTTATTAAACAACACTGAAAATACTTGTCCGAATGATCCTCTTCCAAGCAATTCTACGTTTTTAAAATCGACAAAATTATTTTCTGGTTCAGATAAACAATTATTTTCCCATTTATACAATATATCCAAATTATACAATTCGGTCTCTATTTGTGTGCCTGTCAACAATCTATCACTTAAATAATCAATTTTCATTATTTATTGGAGATAAATGTTTGATTTTTCTGGCGTTCTTAAATTAAAATTTAAAAATAATGTATATGGGATAATTGTAAACACAAAAGACCAGTGTTACGTAAAAATTTTGACTCATATTTAAGATATAAAATGAAATCGTTATTTACAATTTGTGTTGGGCATATACAAGATAAGAACATTGCTTGGTTTATAGCTCTAAAAACAAATTCGTTTACACACAAAAGAGTCAAAGGAAGAATAATCAATCAATATAGTCCAGAGGAATTAAGATTCATTTTAGAGGAAGACGACACAAAGATCGAAAATTATAAATGTTCTATTAGAGCAAGTAGTGACGATGGTGTAGATATACTGTTATACACAAAAAAACTTAAAATATATATTGAAAAAAGACGAAGAACATCTATATATGCTATATTTAGATCTTCCACACATGGTACTATATACATTATAGATGTTATGTTTTATAACACATTCCACAAAACAAGTTTGGATAAAATATGTGGAATAGATGTTGTTCTTGGATATTTTCCTCATACAATATCTGAATATATTTTACAAGGATTTTCAAACAAAAATAAAGATATTGTTTGTCTTTTTAAAAAATTAAAAAACACATCGGTTCATACAAGCCGAAAAAACATCCGCACTACTCTGAGATAAAACTTTATCATAAAATAAATATAATGTTATATTATAACATTATTCACAAATCCATTTATTTTTGGAAATAAAACCACTCATGATCTAAAATTTCGTTAAATTTAATTCTTTCGTTTGGATCCTTTTTTATACATTTAGTTATCAAATCAAAACATTGACTACTAATAGTTTGATAGAATACAGGCTTTTTTATTTCACAAACTTCTTCTTCTTCTTTGAACGGGTATTCATCATAAACCATTTCATACAAAATCAATCCTAAACTCCACACATAAAACTCATCATGTCCATATGAATCGTATTCTAACCACTCTGGTAGCGTACTTAATTCATCATTCAATAATTCTGTATACCTGTCCCTGGAATGCACACCAGAACCAAAATCTATTAAAATTATTTCAAGAGTTTTTCTATTTATTAACATATTGTCGGTTTTAATGTCCCCGTGGAATATTTTCAATTCATTGCACGTTTTAATACAATTGTAAATATTTTTAAAAATAATAGAACTTTGTTTTTCGTCTAATTTATTTTCATCTAAATAACTATGAAAATCTTCAAAATCTTTATTGTGTTCCATTATTATAATAAATTGTTCTTTGTCTTCAAAAACTTCTTCAAAAACTTCTTTAATCTGGACTAAGTTGGTTTTTTGGGCTTTTTTAATAATATTCATTAAACATACTTCTGTTGGTTCCTCTTTAGAATTGTCTTTACTGTGATTACAAAAATTAATTATCTCTTCTGTTGTAACAAATTTAGCAACATATGTTTTCTTGTCATGTAAATTTTTAACAATATATGTTTTACCAAATCCACCTTCATGAAGCAATTTAAGTTTTTTGTACATTTTCTTAAACATATTTTTATATATTTAAGGCCTAATTGAATTATTTTTTAAATTTTTAAACTGTTTATTACTATAAGTATGGTATTATTCCATCCTCCCTTAATTGATCATATAAGTTAGACATTTTTCCGCATTCTATTTTGTTTACACCACACCCAGAGCAATTTGGGGGATTGTATAGCCCCTGTTCTTTACACCACCGGGTTGAATCTGTTACAACACAAGAATGTAATTTTGATTTGTCATTAGGAAAAAGTTGTATACAATTAATAACCTTTTTGACATCCAATCCATATTTGTTGCCTAGCCTATTTAATTAAAACAAACATAAATTTAAACAGATTATTTATGGTTAAACAGATTTAATAAATAAATGGTACAGACAGATTCCAAATGTATAGAAAGCGGAGAAAAAATTGCATCAGATATGAAAGTGTGTGCAAGATATTCGGGCGTTACTAAAGTTATTACAAGTGAAGATAAAAACAAACCACAAACAAAAAATCAAGATGAGGAAGAAAATATTGATATGAAGGTTAAAGACGAACATGAAATAAATAAAAATGACGAAAATGAAGATAGAACCAGCGGAGACGAAGAGTCCACTGTTAGATATAACGAAAACAGTAATATTCAAAAGAAAACCAAAAAAATAAAAGAACCAATATTTATGATAAATTACTTTAATATAAAAAATATACAATTTTAACATTATAAAGCACTAAAGTTGAATCTTCCCTCTACAATTATTATTTTCGGCATTATCAACATCAAAATGAATCTCTATCTGTAGACACATGTAGAAAACCGTTTAATTTTTATCAGCCAATTTCCAAAATAAAATTTATTTTTCAAACAAATTTAATCAAATCAAATATAATAAACTGAGATGAAACGAATAAAAAATGGAGATTATTGAAAATTATTCATTTGGTGAAATAATAGGCAAGGGGGGCAAGGGAACAGTATATAAATGTAAAAAATTAAACAAAGATTATGTCATTAAAAAAATCAAAAATGAAAAAAATAGTTTAAATGAGGTTTACATGATGGAAATTGTCAAAGATATTCCTGGAGTTGTAAAAATATTGGAATATTTCGAAAAAAATGAAAATATTTTTATTGTTATGGAATACTTGGAAAATCATCTGGATCTATTTGATTTTATTTCAAATGTTGTACGAATAAAAGAAGATTCTGCCAAAATTATTTTTAGTCAAACATTATTTTCTGTTGAGGCATGTTTTGATCGGGGAATATTTCCTGGAGATATAAAGGACGAAAATATCATTATCGACATTGAAACACTAAATTCAAAATTAATAGACTTTGGTAATAGTAAAAAAGTTTCCGATGAAGATTATTGTCATTTTCATCCAACAGAAGTTTATTCTCCACCAGAATGGATCCAACATAAAAAATGTGATAAAAAATTATTCACCGTGTGGTCTTTAGGAATTTTACTATTTGACATGGTAATTGGAGATATTCCATTTAAAACTCGCGCTCAAATCAAAGAATGCAATTTGGACATGTTAAACAAAATTGACATATCCGAAAACTGTAAAAATTTAATTCGGGGTTGTTTAGAAAAAAAAATACAAAACCGGACTAAACTGGAAGACATCAAAAACCATAATTGGATTAAATGATAATAAACTAAAAAATATTGAACAATTTGTTCAACAAATATATCGATTATTTCATTGCAATTCTTTTGGTGCATGAGTTTTTAATTTTATCATTATGCGTTATTAAAAAAATATTCCCAAAATTTTTCATCAAGAATGGAACAATTTTTATATTAAATGTGTCTAAATTACTATCATCCAAACATCCAAATCCTTCATCCACAAATAATGTACATGGATTGGGAATGTTAGAATTATCGAGTATAGATTTTCGGATAGCCAATGACAATATAAAACTCTCACTCCCGGATAAAAATTCGACACCCACTTTTTCATCCGAAGTTTCCACTTGAATGTCTATACAATCTACGTCATGTATAAATTTGATTTCCATATTATATTCAGACAGTATCAAATTCGAAGTAACCATTACTGGATCAATAAAATCTTTAATTCGGGCGAATTCTTTTGTTTCATATTGTTTTAAAGCGGATTCTAATTTAATTATTTCATTTGATAACGCGAGTATATCTGTTTGTAATTCGACAATTCTCAAATCAGATAACGCTGTTTTTAATTTATTTTCCAAAATAAGTTTATTGTCTTCAAATTGCATTATTTGTTTTTGGACATTCTGAAAATGTTCTTTGGATGAGTTGTATTGTTCCAGAAGATTAAGATAAATGTTATATTTTTTTATGTTGGTCAGATTTTCATTATATGTGATATTCTGTTTATCATTCGAAGTAATTTGGGCAGAAGCTTCATTTAATAACGTAGCATAATGAGTATAACATTTCATACCGCACGATTTAATGTTCCGTTCAATCGCCCTTATTTTATCTTGGAATGAGATTGTGTTTTTTTTAAAAATGTCTTTATTATTGACTATTTCGTTAGACATTATGTCTATGTTTTTCTTAAAGTCCATATAAATATAATGATTAATTCCGTTTATTTTATTTGTGAGTGATGTAACAGATTTTACACAGTCAGAAATTTTACTGTCGATAGTCTCTAAATCTATCTTAGATTGTAAATAATCTTTTTCACTTTTGTCCCAATTTTTTGGGACGTTATACTTTAATTTTTTAACATTAAATGTACAACATTCACAATTTTCGGAGAATTTTAAGTGTATCTGATTTAATAATGTTCTTTGTTCTTGTACCTTCTTAGTTCTGTCTATCGATAGATCGACACTTAATTTTTCTTTTTCTTTTAGTTCTAACGTATATTTTGAAATGTCAGCCCGCGTTCCGCATATACTCGGGGCTCTTCCGCATTCCGACATATTTTTTTTATCGACAATATTATCCATTAGTTTAACCAATCTGGCGGTTTCCAAATCGATTTTTTCTTTACTTTTATTATAGTCATAATTGATGGATGAGAGTTTTTCTTTTTCCAACAAAAACTCTTTTTCTAATTCTTCTATATTATCACAAATGTACGTATTATTCGATCTATAACTATTATATTTCTCTGTTTGCAACAAAATTCGGCGTAATTTGTCAAGCAATATAGAATTGTCCTTTAATTCGGTTACAAGGCATGTATTTGGTTTACTGGGTTGTTCGCCGTGAATTATAGTAAAATATCTCTCTTTAAATGTGGACGCATTTTCTACATTTTTATAATTATTCTCGAGTAGTTCGCCCATCTCGGTTTTAATTTTTTCAATTTTTTTTTCAATGACGTTTTTTGTTTGAGATTCTGAAACTACATTTAAATCTTTTAGACGTAACTCTAAAACTTTTTGGGATTTTTTTTTATTTTTGATATCATTATTTATGGCATTTTTGGCTTCAGAAAAATCCACATCTAAAAGGTTTTTTAAAAACATCAGCCGGTTTTTGCTATCTTGGTTAATGAATGTATTCGTGTCATTTTGTCCCGCCATCCAAGTCATCTTGGTATTTTTGTAATCCCCAAAATACTCAATTACTTTACTTTTATATTCTGTTTTTTTTGTGATTATATTAACTTTGGAATCACTGTCAATCTCCTTAAATGAACACACGGTGTTTGTTCTGCGTAATTCGAAAGTTTTATCTTTAGTTTTAAACCTTAAATATACATCAGATTTAGACTCCAATTTTGGCTTATCATACAGTACATACATTAATGCATTTAACAATGAACTCTTTCCCGTTCTATTTTTACCGTGAATACATATTATATCGTTGTTGTATTTTGAGAAATCCACTTCAAAATCTTTCAGAATTCCATATTTTTTAATTATCAATTTTTCAAAAACAATCCTGTTTGTGATTTTATTTTCGAAAACAAGGTTGTGTGTTGAGGGGCAATCTATATCTCTATCTCCTTTGATAAATCTACAATTAATTATTTCAACACCCACATCATTAAACATTTTTGTGTAGTATTTATCTGCCAAAAATTTGTTATGAGTGTTCAAAATAGTTAAATAAACAAACTTGGTTGTTTTGGTCGCTAGTAAATCCGGGTATTTTATGACAACATGACTATATTCGTTGATGATGTTAATAAATTCGCTAGTTATTTTGGGATATATTGACCACATCAACATCCCTCTGTCGGGGGATTCTCCTCTGTTTAGTTGTATCAGAGATCCGGGGTATCCTCCACTACTCCAATTTGAACTTTGGCTGTGATCATCACCCAACAGACATAAATCAAACCTTTTAAGATGGTCTTTTTCTATGTCAACTTTCGCAAAAAATGATATTGAGAAGTGACCCAATAAAACATTTATTTTATTTTTGTCCAAAACAAAATTTTCAATTATTTTTACGCTATCTTTTTCGGGATGTTCAATATCATATATACTGGGGACATGCAAAATTATATTATTTAGATGGTAACTATCGGTGTGTTTTAAATACCATATATTTCGTTTCCCTTCATCAGTAAAATTAAACAAAGATTGTATTAAATCTGTTTCGTCGTCGTCATGGATGTTAAATTTATCTACGTCATGATTTCCCGCGATTAAAAACACGGGTGTTTTTTTTGCGATGCTTGTTATAAAATTAGAAAACAACGTTAACGATTGGGCATCTACATATTTAGACTTATCAAAAATATCCCCGGCAATCACGGTTATAGAGTTTGGTTTGGCCCCGTTAACTATTTTTTCGGAACACGCATCTAATACATGTTTCCATTCTTTTAGTCTAAATTTTTTGTAAATATGCAAGTCGGCTAAATGGTATATATAATCTGTTTGAATATTGGCGTAGGAATTCATCTACCAATTAATTTGACGACAATAATAATAAAATTTTTACATTAGAAATATAAATTGAGTTAGGCGTAGTGGGATTTTTAAACTACATACAAACAATAATAATTTGTCTAAGAAACTTTATAACAAACAAATTTGTTACCAAAAATCTCAATTAAGTTAAGCGGGAAGGAGGTATATTTTATAGTATACAAACTATAATATTTTACATAAGCGTCTATATTATTTTAGATAAATGACATCATTTATATACAGTTATATATTACTAAACAATAACTTAATTGAAATTTTATTTACGATTATTTAATTGATAATAAGTTTAGAAAGTCTAAACTTATATACAATGTATAATTTATACACTCTTTTTTTATATCGCAACATTATTATAATTTATTTTAAATTATATATAATAATTAAATTAATAATAATTCTCAAATGTAAAAGTTAAAAAAAAATGTTCATTGTTGAAATATAAAATGAAAAATAAAAAAAATATTTTTTAATATTGTTACCGAATATATTTTAGTGTTTTTTTGTGTCTGAGAGTATGTTAGAGATTTTAAAGATTTTAGTAAACAACTTGTATACTAATTCTCAAATGTAAAAGTTAAAAAAAAATGTTCATTGTTGAAATATAAAATGAAAAATAAAAAAAATATTTTTTAATATTGTTACCGAATATATTTTAGTGTTTTTTTGTGTCTGAGATTTGTCAGACGCTGGTAGAGAACTTGTCTACTAATATATTTCTCGAATGTTCATTGTTGAAATAGAAAATGAAAAAATATATAAAATATTTTTTATTTTTGTTAGACGCTAGTAAACACAACTTGTCTACTAATATTTTTCAAAGGTTCATAGATTACATATCCATTATAAACAATTCGTCAACTCTCCAATCTTCATAATTTCCGTCAGGTAAATATCGTCGAACAATTATTGAAATTTTTTTTTGTCTCAACTCTTCCATAGCAATTTTTAACGGATCCGTTTCACCATCCAATTCGACCTGGACTGGATCACACATGGAAATTTGGAGAGCTCGTGTTCCCAATACCCTAGCCAGTTCATATTTTGTCATATATGGTGTTGTAATCCGTGTTACATTTTTCCCTCCGCCCCCTAAATCGTCAGCTGCAAGAATTTCAATATTTTCTTGAGTTGTGCTTTCGACATCTTCATCTTCATCTTCTATAGTTTCGAGATCGTCCTCATAATCATTATTTTCGTCCTCATCTGCCATTTTGGATATAAACTATTTAACAACTATATTTAATAAAAATTTTTTAGATAAAATTTTTAAAATAATCATAACAAAATATATTAATTATTAAAAATGAAATATGTGAACGATTTATTGCCTTTTTTTAACAAAGTAGATTGTAATTTTAGCAAATATTTAAACAAAAATGAATTGTTTGAATATACAGATGTAAATGATGGAATACGTTTTTATCAGAAGTTTATTCAAACATTTTTGTCTCCCCAAAGTCCCCACAAACATCTATTGTTAAATCATTCTATGGGAAGCGGAAAAACTAGAATTTCTTTACTTGTTATGATATCCAATATACTTTTTGATAATTCATATAAATGTTTGATTATTGTTCAAAGTGAGGCAAGCAAAAGAAATTTTAGAAAAATTATGTTGGAAGATCTGGATCCTGAAGAAGAAAATCATATTAAATCATATTCGCGAGAACAAATGATATATTTTAAAAATTATATAAATTCAAATAAAATACTTATAAAATCGTTTAATGATATAACAAAAAGTGATGATACATATTTTACAAATTTCGATATGGTAATAGTCGACGAAGTCCATCTTATTCATTTAGATCATCAAGAGGCATGGACAAAAAGTCTATACAGAAAGGTTGAAAGAAATTTTTTAAATATTTTAGATAAGAATATTAAAATTGTCTTAATGACTGGAACTCCTATAACTAGTACATATTTAAAATTATTCGAAATAGTAAACCTTATATTAACAAAAAAAAATAAACTGCCAATAACAAACGATTATTTTGACACTAATAATAACTTAATTGATGAGCGGAGGTTAGAAATAGAGAAGAAATTAACGGGGAAAATTAGCACAGTGAAAATGTTATTTGGAAATATCAAACTTATAGATATTGGTCAGTATTTAAACATTAAAACTGGCCAAATGACAGATAAACGAACCAAAGATACATCTATGTTTAAATTATATTTTAATAATGTTTCGGGGGACCAAAAGGATAATATAAATCAAATTCCAGATTCTGAAAAAAACTATTTTTTTTCGGCCCCACAAGGCCATACTATAGCAGACTATAAAGGAAAATATAAACATCATTTAAAAGATGAGAATTTTTTAAAAACTCACTGTATATTATATTATAATGTTATGAAAGAGATGCACTTATTTGAAGATCAGACTAATAATAAAGAATCTGGTTTCTTTTTTAATGATAGAATAACAAATTTTGGAAATAAACTCTTTGCGTTAATATTAAAAACAAATAATCTAATATATGTGAATACAACTTCAAAATTAGAGCGTATATTAGGTGAACTTATTGATACGAAACCATCACAAACTTTACTTAAAGAAAAATATAAACGGTTTGTTTTGGTTTCATCAAATCATGGATTTACGTCTCCTCTAGATATCGAGAACGTCCAAAAAATATTTGCTAATCCCAAAAACAAGTGTGGAAAATATTTAAAATTGATCATTGGAAGTAAAAAAATAGCACAAGGATACAACTTTATAAACGGAAGACAGGTTCATGCAGTTATACAATATGATTATTCTATAATGGCACAAGCTATAGCTCGTATAATTAGAGGAAAAACTCATCATATAGGTAATCAATCATATGTTAAAATATATAGACACTTTATAGGAATAGAAAATACGAATAACTTTAATTTATATTTTGGCCAAAGACTAATTAGTTTAAATAAAAAACTCAAAAAAAATTCTGAAATTTTACATATAATTGACAAAATATCTATAGATTGTCATAATAACCTACAAAGACACATGGATACAATGACAGATTATAGTATAGAATGCAATTTTAAGAAATGTAAAGAAAATTATACGTGTTTAGAAACTCCAGAAACGAAAAATTTTAAGTCATTAGCGATTTTGGAAGATAACGATAAATTGCGTAATGAATTTTCCAAATGTTTAAGTGATCTATTTAAAGTAAAAAATAGTTATGATTTAGAAGAAATTATTATATTACTTCCATTCCATAGATCTGAATGTTTACATTATATTTATAAATTGATAATTGAAGAAACTACAATTTTAAATTCCGAAAATCGATGGTGTTATATAAGAGTTATACAAAATATAATATTTCTTAACCCAATAGGAACAAACATAGATTCAACTGTTAATTGTATTAATTTATTAACAAAACCTACCAAATTATATTTAAGTGATATAGAATTTGATAATGATATTGCGTTTATTATAGAAAAAAATGTAGACAACATCAAAACTTTTTTAAAAGATCCACAGGAAGACACATACAACGAATTTCCTATATATGTGAAAGTTTGGATTTTTGAAAAATTTATAAATTCAAACAATGATAAATTAGTGCAATTTATTGATAAAATAGAACATAATAATTATATCTTATTTAAAGATATGCCAGATAAAATTCAAAAATATAATATAGATATAATCCATAAACTTATACCCCATTACCACACAAAAGCTCATACCAAAAAATATGCATCATTTGATGAAGGTCTTAAAGGATTTTATCAAGGGAGTTGGAAAACTTTAAACATAGATAAAAATATAACTTTGGAAATATATGATTTAATTAGCCAAGAACATGAAATTGACGAAGATGATGAAGATAATACTGTTATAGAAGATTTTATTTTTGAACATGAATTGAAATACGTTAAAGAAGACAATAAACAAATTTTGAAGATATTTTCAAGAGGGAATTCTAAAAAAGGACGAAATTGTAGTACAATATCGAAAAATATTATAAATAAATATTTAGACTTCCTAAAAAAATATTCAACAGAAAAAAATATTAATTTGGATAAATTTTATGAAAACGAAAATATAAAAGATAAAACAATATCCCCAAAAAATACTGTAATAGAATTATGCAAAGTATCTTATAAATTACAAGAATTTGTAAAAAAGAACATTTAATGTCCTAAATTTCACTTTTTAAAAGTGAAATATACTTTTGAGAATTTACTTGTATTTGTTTCCTGCTTTTGTGGTTCGTTTTTCATGTGGTGTTGAAAGCACATTTAGCAGATGGTTTTCCGCCCCAAATACTACAACATATTCCTTTCATTCCACAATACTCTTTTTTACAACAAACACATCTACACATTCGCCTACAAGAAATCCATGGCTTTTCAGAACAACTACAATATATATGGCGTATTCTCATGACTAAAATCAAATATTTATAATAATCTAAATATAAATTTTATGTCATTTCTCTTATAGAATCAACAAACTCTAATGTATTTTTGACTGTTTCATTTATAGATTTATTTTTCATTTTAGATGATTCCGTTTCATCGGATCTACCATCACCTTTTTCCTTATATCCATAAATATGAATAAACAACACTATCTTATTTTGGAATTCTGATTGGTCTGGTCTGATATAATGATCGATTATTTTTTTAAGTTCTCTTGTTACACTTCCAATTGCAGGAGATTTACCAGTTATTATTTCAGGAAGAATATTATTTCTTAAATCTCCTAAAGATTTGATAATATACTCGCCTTCAAAATATGCTTTAGAATTTGTTGATGACAATAAGATTTTTTCGTTTCCTCCAAGATCCCCAAAAACTATTTTAACTCTCTTAGATGGAGAAGAACTTGTTGCCACAGTATTAATATTTATAACCACAAATGCATGGGATCTGCTCGATTCATGATTAGCTGGCATAGCCCTCTGAAACCTTCTTTCACCCAAATAGTAAGTCAATTGTTCAGTTAAATGTTGCGCCGCGTCATCATTACTTAACCCCTCTTCTCTTAATTTAAGTTGAGTTTTGATATTTTTTATACTAGTATCTGACGTTCTATTTGTATATGCCAAGCTGTTTAATAACTCTATACTTCTTACGGCCTTTGCACGCCCAACCATGTCTATATTTTCTTGTTCTTTCGCTATTTGTTTAATTCTCTCTTCTCGTTTATGGGGGTCTCCTGTATTGGCGCGTTCTTTCTCGAACATTTGTTTGACTTCTTCATTTATGTTGGCTCTTTTTCTTAAAATATCTGTTTCTAATTCGGCATCCACTATATCATATATTTTACCGTTGTTCATTTTTCCATGAAGCTGAAATATATTAATGGAAATGGAATTAAAATCAAATAGTTTTGTATTTCTTTTCAAATATCCAACAGTATATCCCAATATCCCGGGATTTTTCTCTTTTCCAAATAGGGTATATGTTTTCCCACTACCAGACTGTCCATAAACCAAAAACATTAAATTGCTTCCTGTTACGAGAGTTTCAAGGAGATCTTTTACATAAGAAAAAACGTCTAAATTTGATGCTTTTGGGTCTAAAATAACATCAAATTCTCCTGCGCCCCTCCCTCTTCCTACAGTCTGCCCATCTCGTATTTGTTGAACTTGCAAACCTTCCTGTTCGACTGTTCTAATTTCGCTTCCATCGTGGGCGGGCTTTTGTCTAAGAAATATTCTACCAAGTCCATTTACAGACTCGTATAAATCTACTGCCTTTTTATATCTATCATCCACGTCAACTTGTTTTTTCTCAAATGCCTTAAATTCTTTGACATTTTCTCCTTCAGTACAATCTTTTTTTAAAAATTCCGAAAATTGATTTCCAATGACATCATAAAAATCCTTTTTCAATAAAGATTTATCGTGTTTTAAAAAATACTCAAGTTTTGATTTAACGTTTTTGTGCATATCTTTTTTTTTGTCTTCTAAAATTTGTGGAGATAACTTTTTGAGAATTTTTTGAAATTTAGCATCAAAACCCTTTATATTGTCGTGATTTTTTTTCATATTTACTTTCAACTGTTCGCAGAGCTCTGCCAATGATGTGTCTTTTGGAACAGCAGAAGGTACACGTTTACGTAATTCTTCTTGACGTTTTTTTTCCGCTTCTTCTTTTCTTAATTTTTCTGCTTCTTCTGCTTCTCGTTTTCGTCGAATCTCTTCTTCCTGCCTTTTAAGTCGGTCTATTTCTTCTTGTTTTTTGCGCTCTTCTTCTTCTTTTCTCATTTGTCTTCGTGTTTCTTCGGCCGTTTCCTGTTCCAGTCGTTCTTGCTTTAATTTTTCTTCGTCAGCTATACGTTTTTTTTCTCGGGCCTGCATTCTAGTCAATTCTTCTTGTTTAGTTCTTACTTCTCTATTTTGGTATTCTTCTAATTGCGCGATTAAACTTTGGACATTAACTCTACAATCTCTTACGGTGGATTTTTGTTTTTCGTTTTCCAACTGTACATTTTTGTATTCGGTTTTCACCAAATTTATTTCAGACAAAAGAGATTTATATTCTGGTTCCATATTATTTAAAGTAAGTTTAAGATTATGAATTTCTTCATTTTGGAGATTTATTTTTGCGATAAACTGTTCCTTTTCTTTTTCATCATTTTGACGTATTGATTCATAAAGATTTTCCTTTTCATTATATCTAGCCATCATACTTTTCATATCTGACAGAGATTTTTTAGATTCTTCGTCTGCACTTTCTTCCTTCTGACTAATTGTTTGTTGCAAAACTTCCATTTGAGTTTTAATTTGAGCCATATTATCAATATTTTGACGTTGAGTTTCATTTGTTTTTGTTAATCTATCTATTTCCGATGCATTAACAACCTGTTCTCTTGAACATGTGGTTAAATTATTTTGAATTTTTCTTAATTCTGTTTTTAATTCCAATAAATCACGTTGACTTTTAGATGACATATCAGTTAATTCTTTCTCCAAGATTGATTTATCTCGTTTAATGGAATCCACAAGTTGTTGTTTATCGTTTTCAGATAATTCTGATTTTAGTTTTATTAACTCTTGTTTGGCTTTTGTTAATTCTTCTTGTCTCTCTTTTAATAACGTTTCTTTTGTTAACATTTTTTCACCATGCTCTTTCAATAAACGTTCATTTTCTTGTTTTATAAATCTGAAATTTTGATCCAACTCTTCTATTTTTGCTGTTTTTTCTAAATCTAATTCTGACAGTCTTTTCCTCAAAACCACGTTTTCATTTTTTGCTGTTTCGATCACTTTGCTCAATTCTCCTTTATCTGTATGTTTATTTCTCAATTTACTAATAATTTCATTCATGGTGTTTATTTCTTGTGCGTGTTGTTCATCTAATGATGTTTTATGCTTTTCATATGACAATTTTAATTTGTTTAAGTTTTCTTCGTGGGTTGCATTGTTTTGTTTAAGTTTATTTTCTATTGCTTTACTGTCTAGTTCGGCATCTGCTAATACTGATGCTCTAAGTTTGTCGTTTTCTTCCCGCAAATTTGCCAACATATCTTTGTAAGAATTTGCAACTTCTTCGGTCTTTCGTTTCTCTTCTTCCAAAGATTTATTAAAATTATCTTTAATAGTATTTAATGCGTCTTCTGAACTTGTATCTCGGCTTATAGTTGATTCTAATTCGGATGCCTGTCTTTGGTTTAAATATTTGAGTTCATCTGTCAAAGATACAACCTTTAATTTTAATGCATTTTCTTTATCATGAGACTCTTTAAGATTATTTAAATTTTCATCATTTATTTTTGTCAACCGTTCCATATCTCTTTTCATAGTATCAATCAACACATCTTCTTTATATTTTAAAGTATCATCTTTTATTTGACCTAATGTGTCGGTTTTAATTTTATCTGCGGATCTAACCAATTCCATTATATGATTAGAATATAACCTCTTATAATCATCCAACAATGGACTTAATATTTTGGGATCAACCCCAATAGAAGGTGCTATTTGAGATATATTATTTTCAACAGATTTAATGGAATCCTCAAACAAACGTTTAGAATTATCTTTGTGTATGTTTAAAAGTTTACTAATATTATCATCAACTGTAGTTAAAGTAGTTGGGATTAATTTATCAAAATCTGCCAAGACAGATTGTACAGTTTCTTGTGTTAACTTTTGATCATATGAAACTTGGGCTGAATGTATTTTTGATAATTCATCCCGAATGCCCTCCTTGGTTTCGGTATCTTCTGGTTTATCTATGTTAACATTTTTTATCAACGGAACGTCTGTTGTGGCTTGACTATCTGGATTATAATACAAATTATAAGCTCCGGGTGTAGACTTTATTTGTTTTTCCGGAGGAAGTGTAAGGTCCAATGTAGTGAGATCACTTGGTTGTCCCGAAAATGACATATCTTGGCGAGATGGATCTAATTCTGAAATAGATGCGGAAGTTTTTGGGCGCTCCATATCAAAAGATTGGCGAGAAATCTCAGATTTCTCCTGGTCGGAGGGTAACCCAGATGGAAAAGAAGAAGTGGGCCGGACATCAGCCGAACTTGCATCTAATGGTAATGGGGTCACACCATGTAAAGTTAAAGTCGAAGATGCAGTTGATGGCGATGATACAGATCCACTTGAAGATCCAGGACGAGACATTGGATCTGATGTAGGTGTAGATGGATAGGTGGTATCCGATTTTTGTTGTCCAATTTGTGAGCCTACTATTGGATTCGTTTGGGGGTTCTCCAAATCCAACAGAGTGGGCGTGGGCTGTTGATATTGGGGTTGTGGTAACCCAGATGGAAAAGAAGAAGTGGGCCGGACATCAGCCGAACTTACATCTAATGGTAATGGGGTCACACCATGTAAAGTTAAAGTCGAAGATTCAGTTGATGGCGATGATACAGATCCACTTGAAGATCCAGGACGAGACATTGGATCTGATGTAGGTGTATATGGGTAGGTGGTATCCGACTTTTGTTGTCCAATTTGTGAGCCTGCTGCTTGTCCCAATCCTGCTTGTCCCAATCCTGCTTGTACCAATCCTGCTTGTCCCAATCCTGCTTGTCCCAATCCTGCTTGTCCCAATCCTGCTGCTTGTCCCAATCCTGCTTGTCCCA
>Ga0209534_10000108_pt1 | contig 97585 bp, 107 predicted proteins | sample COG_07_FD_184751 | JGI IMG/M metagenome (GOLD analysis project Ga0209534, IMG submission 184751) | Pelagic Microbial community sample from North Sea - COGITO 998_met_07 (SPAdes) (version 2) | ecosystem: Environmental > Aquatic > Marine > Neritic zone/Coastal water | place: Helgoland, sampling...
GCTAATAAAGCCTTCGTAGGTGTCGCCTACGAAGACGACAGCGACAGCGACAGCGACAGCGACAGCGACAGCGAAGCCAACGAAGACGACAGCGACGAAGGCGACAGCGACAGCGACATCGACAGCGACATCGACAGCGACAGCGAAGCCAACGAAGACGACAGCGACGAAGGCGACAGCGACGAAGGCGACAGCGACAGCGACAGCGACAGCGACAGCGACAGCGACAGCGACAGCGAAGGCGACGAAGGCGACGAAGGCGACAACGAAAACCGTGTTGATGCAGGTATGTAACTTGAAAGTTTCTTTGAAACTAACTTCTTTTGAAGAAGAAGAAGTTCAAGAATCCCTTCCCCCTAATAAAAAATAGTAAAAAAAAATTGACACGGGGGGGGGGGGGAAGGACATATATTACTATTTTCACTCGAGCGAAGAACTTTTCGGTTTGCTTTTGAGACCCTCTCAATGTTCGTAATGTATGCTCTCGCCATCATTATGTTCCTTCTTGGAACACTTGCTCTTTTGAGCACAACCCATAAAAAGCATCCAAAGAGAGAAGATGCACCTGCCTATCTCAAACTATCTTTTGATGGTGGCCAATGGTTTCGAAACAATTTTTCAACGCTTTTCTTTTCAATGCAAAGATTGGCGAATTTCCATGGACTCGATCTTGTCAAGCATCAAGGACCGACAATCGCTTCAACCTTCAGACCACCGAACTTCAAGGGAATCTTTAAGGAAGGCCACTTTCCTAAAATTCCCCAACAAACGCTTGGAGACATTCGGGAAAAAGACGCGGGGATCAAGAAACTTGTCAAGAAGGAAGGTTTCATCTCTTTCTATGTCACTGGATATGAATTCCTATGGGCCGAAAGAGATGGCAAGCATGTCTGTCTAAGCATCTCTTTGGTGATTAGGCCTACAGACGCAAGCAAAGAGATTTTTCCCCCAACTGCTCATATTCCATTATGGGCTTCCAAAGGGAATGCTGAGCTCGGCCTTATCGCGAGACATGCCAAACAGGCACAAGACAAAGATCGCACGGTGCTATGCCCTAGTACATTTGTACAATACTACGATTTCTATGAAGAAAGGGAAATTCGTCTAGAGGGCGATTTTCCGATAACACAATTGTAAAAAACTAGACATCGTCGGGGAAGCCAAGAACGGCCGCGATGGTGGCTGTGCCGATGCGAATGGAGTGGGGCTTGTGCAAAATGTCGGGTCTTCTGAAAAGAAAGACCACCAAAAATAGTAAAAAAAAATACATATAAAAAATATGTATATTCTTGTAGTATAGTAAAAAAAAAAATGGAAATATTACCTTTATTTACACATAAACATGTGAAAGTAGATAAGAATACAAATTCTTATATCATTCGATGTTTGCAGAATGATATAAGACCAGGTGTATATGCTATTGTGAATGTTCAATCAAATACTTGGTATTGTGTAGAAACAATATGTACTAAACACGGAATAGGGAGACCTGGTATATGGATAGGAACACCTACTAAAAAAACTTTATATTTTGGAGAAAAAGTAATGGATAGTCGAAAAACATATATACGAAAAAGTTTTTTCACTTCTAAACATACCAAGTTGCTTATTGGTATATTGGTAGAAAATTGTAATAATACATCAAGTTTTATACTTGAAAAATTTATAGTTCATAAGAAACAAGTAGAAGATGAAGATTATTATAAAAAAGAAGATGAAATACAAAATGAAAAAAATATGGATGAACTACATGATGTATATAATACCTATAATCCAGTGGATATGGATAATACTGTATTGGATGTAAATTATACAGAAGAAGAATTTGATAATATGGAAGAATTTGAAACATTTACATATCCAATATATACTATTCAAAAAAAATACAAATTACTGACTGTTCAACAAAATATTTATTCGGACGGTGTATTATTTCCTATTCAGCTTGGAATATCATTAGAAAATACAAAAACTACAGAAGATAGTAATATAAAAATAATTCCGTATTTGGAAGATACAAAACAATTAGAATATATTCAAGAATTAGAAAAAGGTCATTATATACAAAATATACCAGAAGACATATTTCCTTTTGTGTATAAGGAACTAGAAACAATTGATACAACAAAAAAAACACAATATGTAATAAAAGATAAAAAAACACAATATGTAATAAAGGATAAAAAAACACAATATATGTTAAAAGATATTTTTTCTTATTCTAAAGAATTTTTACACACGGTAGCTCTCGTTCAATATATGGAATCCATTATACAACAAAATGGAAAAGAAATACTATTTCTTATAAATAAAAATTCTTTATCAGATATTCATATTTCTGTATTACATGGATACAAGTTATACAAAGGTGGTAAGAATTGTGTAGATTATCCAAAAAATACAAATATATATAGTCATCCATATTATCATATAGAAGATGAACATGTAAATAGATCCAGGATACCAAAACGTATCGAATTACATCATTTTTCATATATTATTATTATGGGATATCCAGAAGAATACCCTTTTCAAGAAAGAATTGAAAAATATTATTATCATAATGAGATACTATTTGTAGATAATACAAATACAAATACAAATACAAATACAAATAGAAAAGGTGTTTATTTTAGTAATAAAATATAATAATAGTATATATATATACTAGAACATATGGGTAAATATAAACTATGTTGTAAAAAATGTATAGTGTGTATAATACATATTTTTTCTATACAATGTTGTAAAAAGAAAAAACGTAATACAGGAAATATGAAAATTCCTAATATACCAGATAAGAAAGATTCTGTATCATTAGACATTATAGAATCAGACATTGAGGATAATATTGAGGAACTAGGTGGTGATATTAAAGAAAAAGAAACAAATACAGAACAATACAAAGGCGCGATTGAAGAATATAGAGAAAATGTGATAGAAGAAGAATATAGAGAAAATGTGATAGAAGAAGAATATAGAGAAAATGTGATAGAAGAAGAATATAGAGAAAATGTGATAGAAGAAGAATATAGAGAAAATGTGATAGAAGAAGAATATAGAGAAAATGTGATAGAAGAAGAGTGGGTAATGGCATAATAATTATTTTTTTTTTACAAAGCTACAATTTTTAAAAAAATCTATATACTCTTGTCTTTCTTTATTTTTTCCATTGTAATGGTAATATATACATATACATGTAAAATATCTTTTAATAGGGCCTGTTTTTTTATCTTTTTCCAATGAAATTTGTTTTATATTATAACAAGGATTAATAATATTATAAAAACTTGTTTTTTTAACACTTGGTACAAGTATATTCATATGTTTTTCATTGTATATTTTGTATTCTGTATATGTTTTTCCAGAATTATATATATCAAACCCTGAATAATTTTTCTTTTTTTCTGTTTCTATTGTAAAATTACATACTTTTTGTAATTTTTCTGTAAAATAAGAAAATGTTGAATTTTTTTTATTTTGTTTTGAAAATGAAATATTTGTTCCAATTATAATATTATTAAGAGCTTCTTTCATAGTAATAGTATCACATTTCTTGCATTCTTTATTATTATCATAAATAAAGTGATTTTCGAAATACTTTTTGATAAGATTTGCTAGTTTTTTATACATAAATTTATTATTTGTAACGGACTTTTTACAATCAAAAAACAAAATTAATGGGTAGTTTATACCAACCCAAGCGAGAGATTTGTATAATTGAAAAACTTTTTCTAGTGAAATAGATTTTTGTATCATATTTGGTATAGTAATAATAAGTTCTACAGAATCGTCTAATACATTATTTGGATTAGATGTATCTATTTCTATATAATGGAACCGTGCGCCTTGTAACAAAGCATTTTTTATATTTTGTATTGAAATAGTATCATATTCATCACCTCCTGTAAGATATGGTTTGTATGCTGATGCTATATGATAATCTATTAATTTAGTATCATCAGAATATTGTATTTTTTTATGATTAACAAAAAAAGAAGGAAACTTATCTTGACTTGAAAATATATATATATTATTATTTATTCTATTTTTATAATATGTATATTGTATATTTACTATACACATTGTTATAGATAATACAAGTAGTATAAAAATAGTATATAGTATCCTATTACAAGGAGAAATAAAAAGACAAATAATACATATACTTAGTAATGTGCATATGGGATATATTGTAGAATATAGTATAGGGTATACTTTTTTAAATATAGGATACAAATATTCAAGTAGACTCATTATATATTATATAAAAGAGAAGTATAATATATAATATATTATAATATTTTTAACAATATGCGTGTAACAAAAAGAAGTGGAGACTTGGAAGATGTATCTTTTGATAAAGTATTACGAAGAATAAAACTGTTATCAAAAGATATACAAAATGTAGACCCAACAATTGTTGCCCAAAAGGTATGTTCAAGAATTTATGACAAAGTTACAACTTCTGAATTGGACGAATTGGCTGCAAGAATATGTACGGTTATGAGTACCGATATTCCTAATTATAGCAAAATTGCTTCAAGACTAATTATATCTAATAATCATAAAAATACACCCGATACATTTTATAAATCTATTACAAAATTGCATTCTATAGGAATAATTCAAGAGGAAATTTATTCATTTATTACAGAACATAAAGAGGAATGTAATAAAGCAATAGATGATAGTAAAGATTATAATTTTAGTTGGTTTTCTTTTAAAACATTAGAAAGAGCATATCTGTTAAAAGTAGACAAGGTAAATGTGGAAAGGATACAATATATGTTTATGCGTGTAAGTTGTGGTATTCATTACCCATCTATACAAGATATTATAGAATCGTATAAAGGAATGTCTAGTAAATTTTTTACACATGCAACACCAACCTTATTCAATTCTTGCACAATTCGTCCACAATTACTATCTTGTTTTTTAACAAAACCGGAAGATAGTATTCCAGGAATTTATAAATGGATTTCTGATTTGGCAAAAATATCAAAAGAAGCAGGTGGTATAGGTGGAACTGTAAGTTGTATTCGTGGAAAAGGTTCTTATATTAAAGGTTCTAATAGTTATTCTTCTGGAATTATTCCTATGTTAAAGGTTGTAAATGAAACTATGAAATATGTAAATCAGGGAGGAAGAAGAGCAGGCTCTGCGGCCATTTATTTAGAACCGCATCACCAAGATATTATGCAATTTTTAGAGTTGCGACTTAATCATGGAAATGAAGATGATAGAGCAAGAGATTTATTTACAGCAATTTGGACATCTGACTTGTTTATGGAGAGAGTAAGAGATAATGCTAACTGGTCTTTATTTAATCCAAACGAGTGTCCTGGATTAGATGATGTATATGGTGAAAATTATAAAATACTGTATACAAAGTATGAAAAAGAAGGAAAAGCAATACGAACATTACCAGCGCAAGATGTATGGAAAGCTATTACAAGATCACAAATTGAAACTGGAACGCCTTATATTACATTTAAAGATGCTTCTAATGAAAAAAGCAACCATAAAAACTATGGAGTTATTAAAGCATCTAATTTATGTAATGAAATTTTGGAATACCATGATGAAAAAGAATATGCTTGTTGTTGTTTAAGTAGTATTTGTTTACCGCAATTTGTGATACCAAAAGATATGACAGGTAAAAAAGTTGTTATTCATACACTTGAGAATTGTTCATATTGTGTTATGGCAAAAATGTTACTACAAAATAATAATTTGGAATACAAAGAAATTGTATATACAAGAGAAGAAGTAAAAAAGTTTGGAAAAACATATCCGCAAATATATATTGACGAAGTATGTATTGGAGGATATGATAAATTGAAAAAATTACTAGAACCTAGTTATGATTTTGTACAATTGGAAAAAATTGCAGGACAAATGGTTCGTAATTTAAATAAAGTGATAGATGTAAATTTATACCCTGTTCCAGAAACTAGATATAGTAATATGAAACATAGACCATTAGGTATTGGAGTACAGGGATTAGCAGATGTATTTTGTATAATGCGATATTCATTTGATTCTACAGAAGCAAACATATTAAATGAACAAATATTTGAAACAATATATTATGGTGCTATGAAAGCAAGTATGGAACTTGCTAAAACAGACGGATATTATGAAACATTTCCTGGTTCCCCATTATCTAAAGGACTATTTCAATTTGATTTATGGAAAAAAGAACCATCCTCAAGATATAATTGGGAATCATTGCGAAGTGAAGTAATAACACATGGTGTTCGTAATAGTTTATTAGTTGCGTGTATGCCAACAGCTTCTACATCACAAATTATGGGTAATAATGAAACTATAGAACCTTATACAAGTAATATGTATGTCCGAAGAACATTAAGTGGCGACTTTATTATATCTAATAAACATATGATCCAAGATTTATATAATATAGGAATATGGAACAAGGAATTAAAAGATAAGGTGATCGCAAATAATGGAAGTATCCAAAATATAGAAGGTATCCCTTCTACAATAAAAGAATTGTATAAAACATCTTGGGAACTAAAGCAAAAAGCATTGATTGATTTATCTATTAGTAGGGCTCCTTATGTATGTCAAACACAATCCTTAAATTTATTTTTTGAAGAACCTACAACAAAAATATTAACATCTGCAATGTTTTATGCTTGGAAGAGTGGGTTAAAAACAGGTGTATATTATGTTCGTTCAAGACCTAAAACACAAGCACAGCAATTTACAATTGACCCAAAATTACTAAAAAATAAAAAAGTCCAAGAGACACAATATGAATCATGTGAAATGTGTTCTGGATAATGTGTTCTGGATAATGTGTTCTGGATAATGTGTTCTGGATAATGTGTTCTGGATAATGTGTTCTGGATAATGTGTTCTGGATAATGTGTTCTTGGCAATGTGTTCTGGGCAATGTGTTCTGGGCAATGTGTTCTGGATAATATATATATAGAAATGGGAATATGTTCGTCGCATAAAATTTATCCTATTGATAAAAAAGATACAAAAAAGATACAAAAAAGTGTAAAAATAATAAAAAATGAGTCATTATATTTATCAAAATATTTTACACATACTTTCTTCCAAAATGTACATAGATATTCTAATGTATATAGAGATAGACATAAATGGAAAACAAAAATACTTATTTTTGAAACCACTATACAAATTATTATGATACAAGATAATAGAAAGAGAAATATATATATAAAACGTTTGAAAAGTGTATTTACAAATAATTGTATTGACGAATGCGCCTATAGTACAATACAATTTTCACTACAACAACTATTGCAACAAAGTCTAGGAGGAGCATATAATAATGAAATAATAGAATCATGGGTTATATGTTGTGAAGAAATATGTAAAATCATAAAATTATTATAAATTATAAATTCTATATATATACAGTATATAGAGTATATAGAGTATATATATATAGAATGTATAAAACAAATATACTTTCTGCAATATCTGTAATAGGTATATTATGTATAGCAATATTATTACATATTTATAGAATAAAAGTATGGGGTATAGATAAAGAAGAATTTTTTGGAGGAGATGTTGTAGAACATATGGATAAACCTAAAAAAGATAAAAAAGATAAAATAGATAAAAATATGACAGTTGGTGAGTTAGTAAATAATAAAGATATGACAGTTGGTGAATTTATAAAAAAAATTGTTCCAGACTTACACGATGAATTTTTTAAAAGAGGAGATATTAAAAAAATACAAGGAGAACTTACAACAAGTCAACCAAAAGACATTATGGGATATGTACAAAAAATGTTACATGGTTGTATGACATCACCTGGACCTCAAGGAATACAAGGAACTAGAGGGAATAGAGGAGCGGATGGTGGGACATATACACATATAGGACATTTAGAATATACTGGTTCAGATAAAAAAATGAAGGGTTCTATATTATATTATGATGCGAGTAAAAGGAATAAAGAAAGTTCTGTTATATATAAGAATAAAAATGAAGTATTGGAAAATAATGTATGGACATGTGATGCGGATGGTCTAATTCGTTTATACGCTGAAGACAACTTTTATCTAAAAAATAATAAAGATAAACTTGTAGTAGTAGGAGAACCGCGTTATGAGGATGGTACTATAAAAAAAGAATTCAAGTGGGATATATTACCACATTCTATAAAGAATGTAAATAAAAAAAAAGTAAAAGAAGAAAAAGTACAATTTGTACCACATAGTGTAAAATAATAATAATAATAGGAACAATCAGTGAAAATATGGTAAAGGAATACTATTTTGTAATATAGGAAGACCTGATAGTATCATATAACCTTTTTTTGCTTTTTGGTAAATAATATGTTTTTGAATAATCTTTTTTTCTATTTTTTTTACAGGTAATCCAGGAAAATCTTTATTAGAATGTAAAGAAATCTTAGATACATGTTTCTTTCTTCTATTTCTTTTCTTCATATCGTACAGGGTATGGTATATATACTATATGTATATACTATAACTTTAAGTATTTATAATATCCGAAACAACTTTATAATATAGCATATACGGAAGAAATATATTTTGTATATTTCTTGCTTCTCTGTTATTTTGTAACCTGTCAATATCTTTTCTTGATAAAGACCACGAACCTGTTGCGTCTAACATTGATATAGTTTCATCTAATTCATTTTCTATGTTCTGAAATGAATTATGCAATATATGTATCTTGTTAGACAGTTTATTTTGTTGTTTTTTTTCAAGTCTCTTTTCTATTTTTGATTTCATAGTATCTAATAATAGTTGTATTTTATCAAGGTCCTTATACAATACTTCCATGTAATACAATACTTCCATGTAATACTATATTATGTAGAATATATAATTCTTTATATGATATTATCTAGTAATACATCAGTAATAGTAAATCGTAGATGATATACATTTGTGGTTGTAGTATCTTGTATCATAGAATATAATTCTTCTTTGGAACAATTGTGTAATAACTGTGTTTTATCAATAATATAATGATTAATACTTGTATTATCATTTTTACATTGTAATACCTTTTTACATTGTTCAAGAGAAAATTGTTTTTCCATTTCTATATATTTTTCATATTCCCTAATATCGATATTTCTATAAAATAGTTCAAAAAATATATTAAGTACTAGTGCATGATATTCTGTATATGCTTCAATTGGTTCTGGAAATTGATTATCAATACGAAAAGCATGTATCAGTTCATGCACTAGTACTTTATACATTTCTTCTTTCCTCCAAATACAAATAACTCCATTATTATTATTATGAATATATGTAGTTGTACTACCACTATTTATATCATCATAAGTAATGATATTATTATATGGAATCTTTTTTATATATTCAGATGGATATATCCATAGAGTAAGTGGTTTTGTATTATGAAAATAGTACCTCATATATTGAATCCAAGTAAGTATTTTACGGATACATTTCTTCCACTTGTAAATAGTATTTTTTTGTAGAAAAAAATGTATGGTTGTGTTATCTTCTGTAATAGTCCAAGGGTATATAAATGTTTGTATAAAAATATTTTTTTTTTGTGAAGACATAAAAAAGTTTTTTTGTATTATATTTTTAGACTTTTGTAATATATTTATATTTTGTATTATTTTCATTTCTCTTTACTAATAGATGGTATATTATTTATATTCAAGTTTTTTTCTACAAAGTCTTTAATATATGTATCTAGGTTTACCTCTTGGTTTGTAGAATCTTTAGTAAATTCAAATGTATTATGTTCTAGAATCTTTACAGTCCACCCTGATAAAATAGCATTGAATACGAAAATCATCTTTTGAAGATATATAATTTCATTCGATAAAGATGGGTCTACTTTTTTTATTATCTTTGGCATATAGTAAAAGTATTATATGTATATAATTAAAACTATTATTGTGTATAAACGAAATTACATTATACCATTTTGACGATATAAAGAATATACATACTACTTTAATATATATGACGATACAAAGTAAAGTTAAAAAGAAAAGAAGAAACTCGGATACAAGGGTTACTCTTATAGCAGAGCATGAAAAAAAAGTTAAAAATATAGAAAATATAAATAAAAGTTTACCAAGTCTCAAAAAAAAGTATAAAGAATACAGGAAAGAACAAAAAATATTACAAGAAAAAAACAATAATCTTGGGATATTGGATACAGAAATTGGTGAAAAATTATATACTATTCAAAAGAAAATGAAAGAAATTAAAAAAGAGATACATCATATTTCAAATAATTCTCACAGGGATAAATATTATTCCAATACAGCTCACATTTTGTATGATTATTACGACACCTTCAAGAATATACAAAAAAAGAATACAAAACAATCAACTAGTATAAGCGATGTGTTTCAAAAAAAAAAAAAGAACAAAGAGCAAAAAGTAAAAAGTCAGAGATCCAACTTATTAGATAAGTATATAAGAATTGTGGAACCGAAAAAATACAAACCTTCATTTACTTTCTCTAGTAAGGAAATAAGTTTATGTAAAAAATGTGAAATTGAAATGATTTTGGTTCAATCGGAAGGTAATATGATATGTACAAATTGTGGCAGAGAAGAAAATATTCTTATAGATAGTGATAAACCAAGTTATAAAGATCCTCCTCCGGAAGCTGGGGAATTTACATATAAAAGAATTAATCGGTTTGATGAATGGATCACACAATATCAAGCAAAAGAAACAACAGAAATACCACAAGAAGTAATTGATAGCATTTTACTAGAAATCAAAAAAGAAAATATTAAAGATATATCAAAATTATCTACAAAAAGAATTCGTGGATACTTGAAGAAATTAAAATTAAATAAATATTATGAGCATATACCACATATTATTTATTGTATTAATGGAATCTCGACTCCCAAATTATCTTTAGAAATTGAAGAAAAGCTTCGTTATATGTTTAGACAAATACAGGATATTTTTGATTCGGTTTGTCCAAGTGATAGAACCAATTTTTTATCATATTCTTATTTATTACGAAAACTATTAGAACTTCTAGGAGAAGATGAACATAAAAAGTTTTTTCGCTTACACAAGAGTCGTGAAAAAATATATCAACATGATAAAGTATGGCAAAAAATATGTAAAAAGTTAGGTTGGCAGTATATACGAACTGTGTAATAGAGAAAATATAAAATACAATTTCATACTATATTAACTTATGAATATTTCATGATTAGTAGAACTTGTTTTATAACCTGTCGGAGAAAAGTATTTAGGAAGAGGTGTTCCTGATAGTTTAGAATATACAAGAAGGAATATAGATAATAATGGGGTAAAAGGAATAACCCACTCATCTGTTGGTCTTTTTAGAATAGATATATACTTGGTTTTTGTAAAATGTGATGGAATAAATGATAAAAAGCGATATAATATTAATAATAATAATTCTATACCAGGATGAGACATACCAATAGAAAAATTAATTAATACAATACTAACAAAAAGAGGTAATAAACCTAATAATGAAGTAAATGTAAAAGAAATAAATTTCATATGTGGTATATTTTCATTATTATTAAATATAATTGAAACAAGAATGATAAAACTAAGTGTCATAAAAATACAACCAACAGCAAATGTAGATGATTGTGTTTTTTCATAATCATATTCTGCTTCTAATTCTTCCTTATCTTTTACTATAGTAGTATCTTCATCATCTACATTTTTATTATTTTTGTTATTTATATTTATAAAATGTATAGAAAAAACAAGTAATGTAAGTATAAAAAGGGGTATTAAAATATATTTTATAAACTGTCTTAATCCGCCTCGTAAAACAGATAATCTTTTATATATGTCATATTTAATTATAAGGAACACTAATGTTAAAGTTATTGGTAATAATATAATACCAAATAAGGATACTACATTTCCTGTAACAAAATTATCACTTTTGTATGTATATGCGTCGGAAAGGAATAATAGTAATCCTATAACTCCACATACAAGAGCACCAATAGCATAGGACCAACCACCACCTTTTCCTGAAAATTTTCCTATTACAGAACCAATAATAATAAAAGCAAAAAGTGAAAGGATACCGATACCAGTATCAATATAATGTCTAAATTCAGGAGCAAAAAGGAATATCAGTGGAATTGCTAAATAAGAAAACATAGACTTATATGTATTTTTGGGTTTTGTTTTTCCATCTCTCGAAGAATAATACAAACTTCCTCCTAGACTTGTTAGAAAAAAAGCAATAATAATACCTTTGTACCAACCATTTCTCGACTTACTAGTAAATTCTATTTCTTCGGTTGGGTTATCTATATCTTTGTCTTCTTTATTTGTAATCTCGTGTTTTTCTTTGTATGTAAAAGAATGTATAATAATAAATAAAACAGAAAATACAAAGGTAATAACAATATGTGTGCTATTGTCTGTTATATCTTTCAAAAATATAGAAGATACAAAAATTAATATATATATAATAATACTTGGGATAAAATGTGTCTTACCATGAAAGAATACAAATACAATAATAGTTACAACAGTAAATAGAGAATATATATTATTTTTTAATTGTTCTTGAATACTACTTTCGTACATATCTTTATTTGTGAAAAGAGAAAGAAATAAAGATTCACTTATTTTAGGATCTTTTACAGGATTTCCTGGAAGAATTGTTTTTAATAGAATACGAAGTAATATAAATACAGTAATAAATTGTAATAATCCTTTAAAAATTTTACCGGAGTCTGAATTTTCCGATAAATAATAATCTAACCATTCTTGTGTAAATGCTGGATAATTATATTGTAATTTTCTATCGTGTAATCTATTTGTAATACGACACATTTCATATGCGATTAATGTATTTAGTTTATCATTTCTCACTATTAAACCATCTTCTTCATCTTTTGTAGCTTCATTCAATTTTTCTTTAAATGTTGTATATAAATCACAATTTTCTTTTTCTACTTTTCGTATAGATTCTTTCCATAATTTACTTATTAAAGGTTTTTTATCGCCAAAATAATCATCATATTTTTTTTTTATTTCATTATCACATCCACAAAAGGCATATAATTGGTCTTTTCGTTTCAATAATGTATTATATGTATAATAATCTTTTATATTATTATCTTTTACATCTTCACCTAGAACACTTACAGATTCATTTTTATATTTAGAAGGACACATAAGTGTACTTGATACTTTTTTACAAGTTTCTGAAGACGGGTCTTCTGGTGGTGTTGGAGGTGTTTCATTGGTACAATAACATGTATCTTTACACAAGGTTCCTTTATATTCTTTTTTATAATCTGTACATAATTTAGTACAAGCTTCTTGTGTGTTACATCCGTCTTGTCCCGTATAATCTGCTGAAACCTGACATTGATCGTGTAATGTACCTGTATCACAAGTATTCATACCATTATCGTCACTATATTCTCCACACTTCTTTTTTACATTTTTACAATAACATTTTCCATCAGTACCAACCTCAGATTCTGAAGTATAAAATGTAGTTTTACAAGCAGTTTTACACTTTTTTTTTTTTGTATCATCATTATCACCAGATTCAAAAGTATAATTACTATTACATTTAGTAGAATCTTTCGTTTTATTACATGGTTCTATATCTGAACTAGTTACTACCATATTATAGAATATACAAGTATATATTATATAAGCATATAATTTAATACAAAAAACATTTTTTTTATTATTTTGAATTGGCGGACAAGATAAATAATATAAAATATATAACTATACACAAAATACACAAAATACATAAAAATATATATATTGAAAGAACTATATGTTCAGGAATACCTTGAATAAAAAATAGTCTTGATCTATAAAATATAGTAAGTATAAAAAATAGTAATCCAAGTAGTGTATAATGTATATCTTTTTGTATAGATACATTATTAGTAAAAATAATACTTTTCTTGTACTCTATTTTGTCTGAAAAAAAATTAGAAACAATAATATATAAAAGATATGAAAATGGGTTAGATACACTTACATATATTGGAAAATAAAAAAGACCATAAAAAATATATTTGGATAGTTTTTGAATAATAAGAGAAAAATGTTGTAATAAAGAAACAATGTGAGGACATTCTACAGAAGATGTATTATCTATTATAATAGATACTAGTTCTTTTGGACGAAGTATTAAAGGGAATACAATATACAAACATACAAAGAGTATTGTATAGAAAAAAATAAATGCAATTACTCCATTTTTAGTTTTAGTATCATCTTTTGTATCATGTATATCATCTATATATGTCTTATAGATTCTATATACAATAAAAGAAAAAATACTATAAAATAATATATATAAAATAGATAAAACTATAGGATGTTTAAAAATAGATAAACCTATATGATTTGTATTCTTTTTTTTTACAAAAAAAAGAATAAGGAACAAGATGACTCCACATAATAAACATAATCCATAAAATACAACTTCATTATATAAGAATTTTGTAATTGTTTCTACTTTTATTTCCTTATTATCTCCACTAAATATATCAGGTCCAATATCTGGATTTTTAATATCTTCATCATATACTTGTATAGGCATAGTACTATAATACTATCAATATATACAATTATAAAATACAAAAAAAATAATTATATATATTAATACTATATATATATAAAAAAAATTATCAATGAATTTCTCTAAATCTGTTAAAAAATTTCAAAAAAAACTTATGAAAAAAGGTAGTTGGGTACATGTTGCAATTGTTGTAAGTGTTGTATTACTTTTAGTAGGTGTACTTTGGCCTAGAAAGAAATTGGGTATTCGTATGGTTCCAGTAGAAGGAACTACGCACTTCAAAGCTGTTTTAGAACATTTTGTTGAGGGTAATGAACAAGCTGAAGGTAATAAATCAAAATGTATTTTATTTAAATCAGAAAAGTGTGGGCATTGTAAAAATTTAAAACCAGAATGGGACAAATGTAAAAATGATACAGAATTAACTGATAAAATAGACCTTATAGAATATGATTCTACAATACCTGATGATAAGAAAGTTATTGAAAAACAAGGAATTAGAGGTTTTCCCACAATAAGACTTTATTCAAATGGATTTGACCCAAAAGTGAGTAATAATAATAATTTTAAAGAATATAAAGGTGAAAGAACTTATGCTACTATTAAAAAATTTTGTGAATAAAAATTATATAATTTTCTTATAATGTTTCTATATATTTTACACATTCTTGTTTCCCAATATTATACATAGATTCCATTTCTTTTTCTGTAGTTTGTAAAGAAAAAAATCCTTTATGAATCATAATAGAAATAATATTCTTTTTATATTGTAAAGTTGCTTTTTTCATATACTGAATAGAAATTCCTTCTAGTATAGAAAATGTATAATCTTTTATATTTTCTATAGTATTTGTATTTTTTGTAGGTGATGAAATAATACCTAATGTTTCTTTTTTATATTTTTTTCTTATCTTAGAAGGAATACATCTAACTGGAAATGGATCAAATATATGACCATCTACATAAATTTGTGAATTTTTTTGTATATAAGGAAATACAAAAGGGATTCTAGATGTAATACACAAAGCATCAAATACTTTCATATTTGGTGTAGTAGTATGAGAAAAGTATTCTGATTTGGATGATGTAATATTACTTCCAGATATATACAAATGTTTTTTAGAAATAGTATATAATTCTTGAAATGTTATATTTCTAGAAATATGTTTTGTATCAAATGTTTTATACAAAGAATTTTCTAATTCTTTACCATCTCCTATAGAAAATGTATTATATATTTTTGGTAATATTTTCTCTGTATTATTTGTATCATATAATTGAGGACAGAAAGAAGAAAAAGGAATAGTAAGAAACCAATTATATATTTCTTGTAATGTGTATCCAAAACATATAGCGGTGCATATGATACCACCGATAGAAGAACCACTAAGATATTCTAATTCTGTAATACGAAAAGTTGTTGTATTTTCCAATTCTTGTAATGCTCCTACAAAAGAAATTCCTTTTACACCACCGCCAGACAAAACAAGTATTTTTGGTTGATATTCTTTCATATTATGTTTATAGTAAGTATAAATGTCTTTATTACCATTAGATAACGACAATCAAGTTGGACTATATTCCAATAATACAATTGGAACTATTTCAAAACCTCTGATACCAACAATTACACCTAGAACAGAATGTCCTGTAGACCCAAATAATGATTTATTACCACCAGGGTATGCATCTCCTATTGCAGATATGCGTTTTGGACCACCAGAACAAAGTATGAAACGATATTTTTCTTTAACTGTAGATGATATACAAACTTTCCAAAAAGAAAAAATAAAAAAATGGATTAAGGTATATGAAAAAGTATTAGGAAATTGTTTTCGAAAGATACGAGACCATGTATTACGAGATCAAAAATTTTGTTTTTTTCCTGTTCCAGAATATCTTACAGGATTCCCACTTTACAATATAACACACTGTGTATGTTTCATTATTAAAAAATTAAAACAAGCAAGGTTTCAAACAAAATATATAGCTCCAAATATTATTTATATCTCTTGGAGTTCTTCGAATACAAGTAATAGTATTTCTTTACAACAACCTACATTACAACCTAATCAAGAAATAAAAACAATTTCCTACACACCAAATACATTAAATACACCAAATACATTAAATACACCAAATACATCAAATACACCAAATACACAATATTCTCAAAATACTACATATCCAAACCAACATTCATTCCAAACACCACATCAAGTTCAAAACCCGCATCAAGTTCAAAACCCACATCAAGTTCAAAACCCATATCAAGTTCAAAACCCAAAAACACATATACCTTACTCTTTTCAAGAAGAAGACCCTTTTTTATTTGGATGAATAATTTATTTGGATGAATAATTTATTTTGACGATATCCTATCTAATACAAAAATAACAAATAACCCAAATAACAATATATACAATGGTCGTGTTTGCAGGCAATTTGGTAAAGGATTTTCAAAACCCTCTTTTACACGTATGTCCCATTTTCTTTTTGCTAATGTATTATTTATAGTATCATTTTTATATATATTTTCTTCATTACTATTTGTATCAGGGTCTTCAAAAAGTTGTGAAGCAATTTGAACTCCACACGCACCGTTTTGAATATCCACTTTTCTTGATTGTAAGTAGTTCACAATTCTTTTTTGTAATCTTCTTTGACAATCTTTACAAGTATCTATATGAAAAAAGTAATCATTACAGGATGATTGGTTTAGTAAAGAATATGATGAATTATTTTGCAAATGACCTTTGGGATTTTGGCGCAATACCATTTTTTTTGGAGCATCGATAGACTTATACAGAAACTCTTTAGGAGACTCACTTGATTCTATATTCTCATCTATATTATCATCTATATACTCATAATCTTCTACAGAAACACATTCTTCTTTTTTTTGATTTAGTTGATTCGCAAATTCAGAACCATACGCCTCTTCTAAAGAACACATTTGTATATACTATAAAAAATATAAAAAATACATATATTACATACAAAGTAAAAATAATGGATATAATATCCATATGTGTTATATTTGTTTCAATAATATGTATTTTCTTTGTATCAAGAACACCAAGAGGTAAGAAAATAGTTTTACAAATATTTCAAGCTGAATTGAAGTTAAAGAAATATGGAATGCTTGGAATTATAACATATATTATTATTGGCATTATTCTAAATATAACATTATTTCTATATATGCCTGTGAATATTATGTCAGGGTTCCTATTTGGTTTCAAAAAGGGATTTATTATTTCGTATTGTATTGTTATGATATCCGCAATTATTAGTTTTTATATAGCAAAATATTTTTTACAAGAAAAAGTAGAAAAAAATATAGAAAAATATAAAAAGTTATCAGAAATTTATAAAAAACAAGATTCTTTTACATTACAAGATTGGATTACATATGTAATACTTACAAGAGTATCACCAGTTCCTTTTAATTTTTCAAATTACTTTTGGGGAGTTACAAAAATATCTATTGTTACTTTTGTTCTAAGTTCTTCTATTGGTATATTACCTTGGTTCTTTTTTGAAGTACTGGGTGGTTCAAAAATAAAACATATTGAGAAACTATTATAAGTAATGTATATATGTATATATACACATATATACCTCTTTTATATACTCCGTTTATATACACATATATACCTCTTTTATATACTCCGTTTATATACACAAAATATAATCATAAGTATCTATAAAGTCTAATGGGATTTATAGATAAAGTATGGAAAACAAATATACATAGTAGATCTTTATTTGGCTGGGTTATTAAAGAAGAAATATTCGCAGTTTTTTTTCTTCTGGTAATTATCCAATTGTTTCAAAAAAAATATATACAAGAATTACTTATAAAGGATACAAATATACAAGTGTTCTTTGTACTAGTTATTGTTTTTTGTATATATCATAAAATACCTTGGAGTTTATTATTTATGATTGTATCTATTGTTTTCTTTTATATCCAATATTCAAAAGATTTTCCTATAAAAAATCTATATACATTTTTTAGAAAAGAAAAAAAAGAAAAAAAAGTTCGGTTTAAAAAACCATTATGTGAAAGCGTTTCTAAACACATTGAAAGTATATTTAGAAATAATAGTAAAAATGAAGATATAGAGGGTGATACAGATATTGATACAGATATTGATACAGATATTGATACAGATATTGATACAGATATTGATACAGATATTGATACAGATATTGATACAGATATTGATACAGATATTGAAGATGAAACAGAAAATTTAGAATCTTTTATGAAAAATGAGATTCTCTAATTGTATTACATATTGTATTACATATTGTATTACATATTGTATTACATATTGTATTACATATTGTATTACATATTGTATTACATATTTTATTACATATAGTATACACATAATGTTTGAAATTGTAAATAATAATCCACTATTAGCAGGATGCTTTATGGTAATAATGAATTTAGGAAGTAAATATGTACATCTCGATATACCGAATGGTATGCAAATTCTATTTTCACATCCTTGGGTGAGAAAATTAACTATTTTTTCTTTTTCTTATATCGCAACAAAAAATTTTGAAACAGCTACTTGTATTCTTCTATTGTTTGTATTGTGTACAAATTTTTTATTGAACGAAAAAAGTAAATGTTGTATCCCAAAAGTTAAAAAAATGTATTTTGATTATAAAGATTCTAGAGAAATACAGAGTGCGTAATACTTAGTAAAAACAAACATACCTATATAATACAATACAATACACATATGGAATCATTATCCAATAAGGTATATAAAGAAGATGTCCAAAATAATAATATATCTATGGAACCAAATGAATTTGAGAACAAAAGAGTACCACTTGATGGTATAGAGTTATTACTGGATACGGAGAAAGTCCCAGACGATTTAGGAAAAAGAATGGATAATAAGAACATACAAGAAAATAAAAGAGAACAAAAAAATGATGATGATGATGATTTAACAGATCTAGATGATATTATTTCTGATGCTGAATCTATTGGATCTACTATAAAAGAAAACCCTTCGCGGACAAATGAACGTATACAAAGAAGAACTAGAAAAAAAAAGTTTATATTTCAAAAACCATTTCAAAAACCACTTCAAAAACCACTTCAAAAACCACTTCAAAAACCACTTCAAAAACCACTTGCAAGACCATTGTCACCAAGTATTCCTATTTCCCCAGAAAAACCAAATGATGATATTTCTGATATAGAATCAAACCATTCTCATCATACAAAAGAAGAAAATATATATGATAACATTGGTAGAAACCAATCAGATGGAAGTGTTATTTCTGACCAGAGTAGTAATTTTTCTGGTGATGATGATGATTATAAAGAACCCGGTATTGAACCAAAATGGAGGTCTCCATCCGATATGTCCAAAGATGAAATTGTTTCTGAAAAAATGGAACTATTGTATCGTTATGGTCGGTTAGAAGGTAATGGATACAAGTCTGGATTAGAATTGAATATGCGAACCCCTTTAGAAACTTTACGAGCAGAAGTTTCTAAGTTGGAAAGAATGCGACAGGTCCAACGAAGCATTCGCACACAAAGAAAATTACTAATTTCTTTCGCAAGTGGTGTAGAATATGTAAATAAACGTTATAACCCATACAAATTTTCATTAGATGGATGGTCTGGTGATGTTTTAGAAAATGTAGGAGATTATGATGAAGTATTTGAGGAACTACATGATAAATACAAAGATTCGGTAGAAATGGCACCTGAATTAAAATTATTGACTATGGTTGGTGGTTCTGGACTAATGTTCCATTTATCGAATACATTATTTAAGTCTTCTACTCCACAATTAAACGATATTTTACAAAATAATCCAGATATTATGGCACAGATCCAAAAAGAAGCATTACATTCTATGGCGGCAAAAAATGCAAATGACCCTATTTTTGGTATGATGATGAATGGTGTTCAGGAAAAACAACGACAAAGCGCACAACAACCACAATGGTCTGGAAGACCTGGGTATGCTCCTCCTAGAACTTCAGCACAACAACCAATGCAACAACCAATGCAACAACCAATGCAACAACCAATGCCATCCAATATGCAACCAACGCCAAATGTCCGTCAAGTCCCACAAGGACAAGGTATTGTAGACCAAAATATTATGAAGGGACCACAAGGTTTTGATGATATTTTGTCACAACTAAACCCTTCTAATATGTCCCAGACAAAACTTATGTCTGATACAGAAGAACCCGTTCAAGTAAGAGAAGTTCATACAAAAGAAATTCGTGCTAGACCACAAACAAGAACATCTCAATCAAGACCCCCTCCTAAAAAAAGAAAACCCACTAAGAAAAATATTATTGATTTAGATTAAAAGAATTTTTTTTGTATATTAAGATGGTTGAGCAATAGATGTTTGTAAAGTACATTTAGGACTCCATATCCCGTTTTCAAACATATATATTGTACTGGTTGAACATTCAAAAAGAACATTACACTCTCCTGATAATACTTTTTCTACAATAGTATTTTCATTGTTATTTTCTAAATAAATAAATTCTTGAAAGTTTTCATCATATCTAATAAAAAAACATTTTGTATATTCTTCTGGAGGAATACATATACCATATGTGGAATAAAATTCATTTAATTCATCTATAACATTTTGAACATCACCAGAACTACTACTTGCAGTAAGAGGTGGATTAGGATTAAATTGCGAAGATATACCATTTGTAACTAGACAAGCATTTAATGCTTGTTTTTCCTTAATATATGTTTCATATTCAGCTGTATGATCCATTTCCCCCATACCAGCTACAATTTTAAAATCTTCTAATGAACTTCGTAAATTTCCATACCTCACATCACATCCACTATACTGGTATAATTTATTATCAATGATAATATAATTATTATTATCCATACTTCCTTGAAAATCATTTATATCACTATGAAGAATTTTGATTTCATCTGTACAATTAAATAATTTTCCTTTATTTTGAGATAATAAACAATTATTACAGACTTGTTTCTCAAGTTTATGTATTTTTGCTGTTAAACAATTTATGATTTTACATATATTAGAATTAGACATTTTGTATATAATATATATATATATATATAATAAATGCCAAAGTGTAAAAATAATCCTTCTAGGAGTTATAAGGGAACAGAACCCTCGCCAAAAGGATTAGGGTATTGTGCGAGTGGTGAAAGTATTGGTAAAAAACGGAAAGGTTATGATGGAAAAATGTGGATTGTCAAAGAAGTTAAGAGTGGAAGCGGAAGGTGGGTGAAAGTAGGAAACTCCGGTATATCCGAAAGAAAAGGTAAAATATATTATATATATTTTGAGGGTATATATGATATACCTTATATTGTGTATATAGCAAATAATATAACAAACAATATAACAAATAATATAACAAATAATACAGCAACTATTTATACAAAACCAAATAAGTATATACAACCAAGTATAACAACAAGTAAAAAATATCAAGAATATGTTAAAGAACATTATTGTAAAAAAGTAAAAACATTTACATTTCTAAAAAAATATATAGTACATAATACGATATTATTACAAATTACCAAAAATACATATATTCATATATGGAATAATATTGTAAAATTTACGATACAAGATACAATTCAAAAATATTATGCAGATATTCCAGGAAGTTATGCTATACCACTGGCATTTGGTACAAAATATGTGTATGATATGAGAACTATACCAATTATACAAATACCTATTTCATATTTTGAAGATTGTAAAACAAACAAGGAAAAAGAAGAATCATATGAAATTATTCGAAAAAATAACTTATATAGGTATGGTAAAAAGATAAAAAGTGTAAAATTGTAATTATATATATATATTCATATAGAACCTTTATTTATTTTTCCTAAAAAACCAGCCGAATTATCATTAATCGGTATAGGTATTCTACATACTAATTCATGTAGAGGCGAATCTACTAAATCTTTATTTATTTCGTTTAAAAAATATTCTTTACTATAATCTAACATTTCAGCCCCATATTTTGTATAACCATATGCGTTAAAATTTGAATACCAAAATAATGGAATCTTATTCGTTTTATTTAATACATAATCTAAAAATGTACCAAAATCAAATACAAATGTTCTTAATTCATTAAAACTATTTGAATTTTTTGAAAAAAAATTATAGATATTATCTATTTTATTTTTTTCTATTAATCTAAAATAAATACCATATTGTGTTGTACCTACTATTTTAGCATTTTTTATTTCTATTTTTGAGTTTTTCATTTTTTTTAAATCTTCATTATTTTCACCATACTCCCTTTCTAAGTCATTGAATGAACCCATTGGCACTAATTCATCAAGAATAGGTTTATCATATCTACTCCGAGTACATAAATAATAATTTTCTAAAATATAATTTTTATTGTTATTATTATTGTTATTATTACTTTTATTATTGTTATTATTACTTTTATTATTACTATTATTATTGTTATTAATTTTACTTAATACTTCATATGGATTATTCCCCCCCCCTTCTGTTTATATGTTTTTTTTGCTTTTGTTAAAGCTTCCTTATAAGTAATTTTATGTTTTTTAGCATATTTCTTAACATGTTGTATCCATTTATTCATTTTTATATAATATATATTGTATAATAAAAAAAAATATGGGAAATAGTGCATCACAAGATATACTGTCAAAACATACTATATCTTTTACTGCTATTCCGTCTATAACATCAAATGATATTACAAATACTACTTTTTCAAAAATAAAAAAGAAAATAAAAACGAGAGGATTAAAAACTTTTTTTACATATGCTTCCAATGGGGGTTCTTCTTATAAAACAATTATATCACATTATATAAATTTTACAACAAAGAGTGTTACATATAAAAATAATATGTTTTTGGTTAAAGGAACAATATTATTAACAAAAAACAAGAAAAAAATACAATATATGCCAAAAAATCTAATAACAATTAATAATTATAAAAAATTTATAAAAAAACAGATACCACATTCTTCTAAGAGTGGCGACCCTATTCAAACAATTGATAAAAAATACCATGTATGGATAGATAGAATAGAAGATATTGATATTGTATAAAAAGATTCTAAAGGTATACCGGTATGTTACATACAAATATAAAACTATAATTATATTACTATTTACTATTTTTATGATTTTTTCTTACATCCTGGGAAATAGTTCATCAAATGCATCCAGAGTTTCCGATTCTAATAACCGTACTACTTCCGAGAGGAAATCCTCTTTCGACAGATTAGCGAGGCTGGAATCATTGTCCAACCACTCTTCTACCTCGAACCTCTCCTCGAGACTCACATTCTTCCCGGTCTTATCGACCTGGAAGTCGAATGGACACTCCTTGAAGTCTAGGAGTTCGAGGAGAAGGTGAGCAACAACCGGCTGGTTGCACGTCATAAGCTCCCTCATTTTTTTCTCGACGCCGTCGAGATTAAGCTCCGCGAAATGTTTGAAAAATTCGCGAAGCTTTTTACGAATTTTCTTCCTCTCCTTATCGAACATGACTTTTGTCATGCCAAGATTCTTAAAGGCACGTCTGCCATCGTTGAACTCGGTCTCTCCGAAGAGGTGAGGCCCAAAACGATAAAACGTGTATTCTATCGCGTCATAATCGCGCGTATCCGCGTCCGACCACGGAAATATCTCGTGGTGGGAGGAAGAGCCCTCTCCGTGTCAATTTTTTTTTATATATATTGATATCGTATAAATATTTACTTTTACATATTATATAATGTCGGTCTGTAAAAATATAGCTGTATATTCTAAAAAAAATATTTCATATGAACCTATATATAAATATGGTAAACTAGTTGGAAATAAGTATATATATGAAATAAACGGCGATGGGACATTTTCAAAAAAAAAACATAAAATATTACAGAATTATGAAAAAGTTAATATTCCAGAAATATCAAAACCTTTTCTAAAAGAATTATATAAAAAAGAATACAAAAATATAGTTTCTTTTATTATTGATAAAAAAAAACATATTACTACAGAAAGTATAATAGGAAAAGTATCAAATAAAAATAGGTATATTTATAAAGCACTTGGGTATAATCAATTTGAAAAAAAAGTATCAGAGGTTCCTAAAGAATATAAAAAAGTTCCTATAGATAATTATTACAAAAGAGAAATAGAGAATTACTATTGTAAGAATAAAAATCCTGAACCAAAATTTGATGGAATAGAAGTAAAAAAATGGCTTCAAAGAACAAGTAATAAGTCATTGACAATAAAAGATATTAGGAAATTGAAAAAAGGGGATATAATCAAGATGGTTGTTTTTGATAGAAATTTATATGATACATTAGATTATTCTACAAAACCAAATACATTATATACACCACAATATTTTTTTAGAAAAAGTATAGTAAAATATACACATAATAAAGATTTAACAGGAAAATTACAATTTGTACATGATACTATTATAGATGATTTTGAGTTTGATATAGAATTCAAACCAAATAATTGGTACCCACTAACAAATGGTATTTTACCAAAGAAAGATTCTCAAGGTTTTATAAAATTATTAGGAAAAGATAAAAAATGGCAAGATTTTTCAGAAAATACAAGAATAGGTTGGAGAGGTCATATGATACAATTAGATATTGTAAAGAAACTTCCAAAAGTATATAGATATGAACCATAAATAATTTATACATAGTGTATAGTGTTATAATGAGCAATACAATACATATGTATGATTTTTATACACGTATTATGGATATTCGGTATAATAAAAGAAAAGTTATAAATACACTTAAAAAAATTTGTAAAAAAAAAATAGTACATAAGAAAACTTTATACTCTTTACTTATTCGTGTTCAAGAATATATTGTTTGTTTATATTTTGATATAAACCCACTTGAAAAAACAAATATTACTGTATTTTTATCTTGTGATACTATTACAGATAATCAAGGTATTAGTAATGTAAGTTCCTTTGATATAAATTTTACAGAAAATATAGCAGAAGATGATTATATTTCAAAATACAAATCAATATCACATAATACAAATATTCAAAGACACGGTTTATTTAATATTCATATAATATTATTATTATGCAGAATATTTGGAGTATCTAGATATATAATAAACGATAGTAGTGATATATGGAATTATAATTTTGTAAAATATAGAAAGTCATATTATCAACGAGTTGGTTTTGTTCCTCTTCATACAAAAAAATATAACAAAGCAATTAAGATAATTAATAATTTGACAATTAATGAATATAAAAAAATGTATTATGATAAATTTCAAAAGTATCCTGATATAAAAATGCTACAAGGTAAAAAGTTTATAAAATCATTAGAAAAATTATCAAATAATTCAAAAAATAAAAACATATTATTAGGTTCCCTATTTATTGATTTGAAACTAGTGAATATTTTTGATTTAACAAATTTACAATATAAGTTTCCTAAACATAAAATATACTCGGAAAACTATTTTAATGCGTATAATTTACAATATATTCAAAAATAAATAATTTACCTTTATACATTATATAATGCCAAAGTGTAAAAATAATCCTTCTAGAAGCTACAAGGGAACAGAACCCTCTCCAAAAGGATTAGGGTATTGTGCTAGTGGTGAAAGTATTGGAAAAAAACGGAAAGGGAAAGATGGGAAAATGTGGATTGTCAAAGAAGTTAAGAGTGGAAATGGAAGGTGGATGAAATACAATGTATATAATATTGAAAAGATAAGAGAACTTTTATTGAAAAAGATGTATACATGGTGGTATCTATTGTCAACCGGTCATATTGTTATAATTGATACAAATAAAAAATATAAAATTGTAAAATTACAAAAAAAAAAGTATGATGTAAGTTGGAAAGAGTATAGTAAAGATACAAATACAAAGTATATTCTATGGAGTGGAATGAGTGTTGATGATCTTTATTATTTTATAGAATATATATTGTATAAATGTACAAATCAAGTAATAGAACAATTTGTAAAAGAAAAAGATACTTTACAACTTATTATGGAAAATGTTATAAAATATTGTGTGAAAGAAGAATTTTATTCTGGGAAAGATTATATTTTGAAAAACTACCAAGAACCTTTTTTCAAAAGCAAAAAGAAAAGAGAAGTAGAAGAAGAAAGACGTAAAAAGAAATTAGAAAATAAGTTACAAAAAAGTAAAGTATTATGTAGAATTATGAAATAAGTTAATATTATATAGTATATACAAAATGATTACATCTAATAAAGATATAATTAAAATTAATAAGAATATAAAAAAATATGGAATATTAATTTATAAAAAAAAATGGGTTCCATCTAAAAATATTATAGAAAAAATACATAATTTAGTAAATAAATATAATATACAAGATAATAATATATTTAACAAATATTGTAAATTATTAGATAAATATGTAAAAACCTATCATAATCATTCTTATATTATTTGTAATAAAAAAATAATAGAATATAAATGTAATAAAAAAAATAATAAAAATAATATATATATAAAATCATTACCAAAATGTTTACAAAAATATTATTATATAGAAAGACCATTTCCAGATTTTTATTATAATAATAAAAATAAAATTGGAAAAATTGTATTCTATCACTATAGGGGGAATGATAAAAATGATAATAAAAAATATATTAAATCTATAAACTTTTATTTACAAAATAATACATTAAAAGGATTAATATTAGATTTTCGTTGTCATATTGGTGGAAATATGTGGCCAACATTGAATTCTTTACATTCTATTTTACAGAATGTTCCATTGTTTGCATGGTCAAATAATATTAATAATAATAAATATATTTCTTTAACTAATAAAAAATATAAAAATGGAAATTTTAAAATAAAAAATATTACAATAACAAATTATAATAATACTATAAATTGTTCGTATCCAATAGCTATTATAATAGGAAAATATACTTCTAGTTCAGGCGAAATAGTTGCTTCTTCATTTGTAGGTAAAACAAACACTAAAACATTTGGTGAAAAAACATCTGGTTTTTTAAGTGCAAATGCAGATATTATTATAAATGAAAATATTAATTTAGTATTAACAACATCATTGCTTAAATTAACTAATGGTGTATATAAGGAATATATAATTCCTGATAAAAAAACAAAGTCTCCAATAACAGATGCTACAAAATGGATATTGGAATATAATAAAATAATAAAACAAAAAAAACAATTAAACATAATATAGAAAAAAATAATATAGATGATATTGTTTTATATTTAGCTATTACAAAAACATTACAAAAAAGTAAAGTATTATGTAGAATTATGAAATAAGTTAATATTATATAGTATATACCATATACATTTTTTTATCGAGAAATCTTAGATAAAATATTACTAAAAATATATTAAATTTAATATACTTATATATTATAATAATAAAAATGAAATTACAAAAGATTCACAAAAAAATATATATTATAATCTTTCTATTATGTATAATTTTAGTTAGCATATTTTCTGGTGTAGTTCAAGTTGAACACTTAGATAGTGATTCAGATAGAGTAACATATATAAATCATGTTATAGGTAATACTATTAAAGAAATATTTAATGAATCTTTTAAGGACAATAATTTTAATCCAGAATTATTCAATCAAAAAATAGTTAGATTAGAACATAAAAGTGTAGAGAATTATCCAAAATATATAATTTCAGATGATGATGGTACTATAATTAAAACGCATAAATATACATATAATGATCGTTATGATAAAGATTTCAAGAATATAAAAAATATGATTATAAACCAGATACAGAGTATTTATTCCACAGAAGACATAAATAATAAAATAAAAAATTATTTAGGAATAGAATGATTTTATATATACTTTTACTATAAAAAAGACCTATTATGTATTATGTAATATTATAGTATTAGTTTTTTTTATTTTTATATTTTTAGTTTTTTTCCATAAATATCCTTCAGGTTGTGATAAACTTCTATGTTTATAAATAAATGTAGATGTTGCGTCAATCCCAATAATATTTCTTTTATTCATTTCTCTAATAAAATTATTATACCCTTTGTATGTTTTTTTTAATTTTTTATATTCATTAATATTTTGTTTTGTTATTTTAACTATTTTATTTTTATTTCTTGGATTAAATGATTTCGTAAATAAATGTTTAGGTATATATATTTCATAAATTATATATCCACCATAATCTTTACTAATCTCTTTTTCAATATTATACCAAAAAGAATTTTTCTTGGAAAAGAAAAATGGTCTATTTTTTATAAATCTATTTTCAACTTCTGAAGATATAATTCCTCTATGTATTTGATAATATGTTGGCATTATAAATTTTATGTATGTACTATATATATAATATGAGTAATAATTCACACCCCCCCCCCCGAAGTATAGTAATACATGAAAAGAAGGAAGGTAATAAAACATTGTCTAAATTGTCTTTCGAAACAGATAATCTTGGTCAATATTATTTAGCTTATAGAACATTATCCCCTTTTTCTACTGTAGGACCTACACTTTCAGAATTAAAACAAAGGATTTGTAATTTAGATGAAGAAACTGGGAGACCAATAGAACAACCACCTCCTAATTATAATAATGCGCGTCAACCACCTCCTATACCTTCTTCACTTCCACCAAATTTACCGAAGGGTGGTAAAAAAAGAAAATCAAAAGCTACAAAAAAAGCTACAAAAAAATCTACAAAAAAAGTAAAACAAAAAAAATACAAACACAAAGACCACTATCACTTAAGTCTAGAGACAAAAAGAAAATGTAAAAGATAAAATATTCTATATTGTATATACATAAAAATGCCTATTCCAAAAATATTACATCTAATATGGTTTGGTAAAATGTCTCAAAAAATATATAATACTATACATACTATTTCTGAAAGTAATAAAGATATTTCTATTTTTATATGGGTATATGATACAGAATATGTAAAAAAATATACATTTTATAAATCTAATATATATATAAAATGTGTAATTTGCGAAAAAACATATATGCAAGATAGAGTTCTTTTTTGGTTAAAACAAAAAAAATGGAAGAAATTAAGATATGCAGCAGCGAGTGATTGTTGGAGATTTTATGTTCTTATGAAATATGGAGGTATATACAGTGATATAAATAATAATATAGGTTCAATCCCAAAAAACTTTTTCAAAAATGATATATGGTTGTTACATAATAAAAAATCAAAAGATGTATTTCCTTCATTAATGGGTGCAAAGAAGAACCATATTCTATATAAAAAAGCTGTTTCACTTTTTATTAGATTACATTTTACAAATTCGCATATAAAAAAAATTAGAGGAGATAAAAATAAATGGAAATTTATTTGTCAAACTGTAAATTTTATATTATATACTATTTTTATAAAAGATAATCAGTATATTGGTAATATACATATAACCGATGCATATAAAATATATCATAAAAATAAATGTACAAAATGTAATATAGGTTCTGGATTATCTTCAAAAATAGGTTCAATTGAGAATATTAAAAAAGATTATATAGATCTTATACATGAGTTATCTACTAAACCACTCCAAACACATTAACAAAGAATCAGTTAAGTCATCTTTTTTCTTATGAGACATTAAATACTCTTTCATTTCAGGACTTGTTTCTACACATAGTAATGCATAATAAAAACATAATAACTTTCGTTTGGTATATTTGTTTTTAGTTTTTTCTATTCTTTCCTGATATTCTCTGTAATAGGATGATGTAATCCAAGAATCATCCTTATCTGGTAATTTTTCTTTTCGTTTAGCATTCACATTATAAACTTCTATTTTCTTTTCTGCAGAGTGTAAAAAAGAAAAATACGAAAATATCATCATTTGAATGGATTTCATAATAGGATTCATAAGTGCAGGTTGATTTTCTACTAATACAATATCTACATCTTGTAATGTAGGTCTTTTATCAAGTTCTTGTTTTATACGTGTAGCATATTCAAAAGGATTTCTATTTTTTACCTTTTTAGGTTTATATATAATAGAGGTCGGTGTCTTATGTTTTTTACAATAAAAAACCTTCTCTTCTACATTTTGTTCAATATAAATACCTTTATGGTTACACTTCTTGTTATTTTTATTTGACGATGAACATATATGTTTTTTTTCTGCATCATTATATAAATTAATCACTTCCCAATCTATAATATTATACCCATAGGATGTAGGACAACCTTTATTTGTTTTAGAGAGAATACAATAGGATAAATTTTTTATCCCAATATCCCAAGCAACAATTGTATTTTTTTGTTCTGTTTGATTATTCATTTTTTTGAAACTTCAAGTTCATATAATGTAGTAATGTTTTCTTTTTATCTATTAATGGTTCTTTCCGTTTAAGCTTAATATTTTGAGAAGCTTTTTCTACCCTTTTTTCATCTAATGAAATAGAAGCATCTTTTTGGTGGATATTACTATCGAGTAAAGCAGAATAACTCTTTTCCACAATTTCTATAGTAGGAATAAGAGAAATCATAGGGGGGTGTAAAATATTATATTGTCTTGTATTTGTATAAGAATTACGAAATTCTTCAATTGTCATATTACCACCAAAGACTTGTAATGTTTCTTTAGGTGGTGCAAACTCTATTTTTTCAAAAATATTTTCTTTTATAAGTTTTTTTCGTAATATATGTAGCAAATTATAAGAATTCCATTTCTCATTTTCATGAATTATATTATTAGAGAACAAATGGGAAACAGAACATTCAAAACTACAATAACACCCTGTTACATGAAATGTCTTATTTGTATAAGATAATGGAATAGCAACAGGTGGTGTCGTAAAAGAATGACAGCACCAGAAACACCATATATTTGTGGAAGATGGCCATGTATTATTCTTATTAGCATTGGAAAACTCTTTCATTGTTTCAAATATATGATTTTCTTTTTTACATTCTATCTTTTCATCCGATACTTGTACATGTGAAATATCTAAACTATAGTTCCTATAAAATGTCTCTTCTATATTATTTTTCGGAAATGGCGAAGATGGTGTTTTATTACGTGTTGAATTTTGAATATTATCTGGTATAGTTGGAACACTATAATGAATACTATTTGAATTAGAAGGACATGGTTCTTTTGATTCAAAAGAAGAAAATATAGTAGTATTGTCTACTGTATAAGAAACATTCTCCGAACACTCTATAGTATTATTACTATTAATAGTATCATTATTAGAAACAATTATCTTTGATTTCATATATTCTTCAATGTCCTTCTTTTGCAACTTCAAATGAAGGATCACATGAGGTTCTATTTTTTCAATACTCATTCCTGTATACTATGAAATTAGAATACTTCTTTATGTATCCTTGTATAATTATATAAACATGTAAAACTATAGTATATACTAAGATGCGTCAACAAACTATTACCAAATGGGTATCGGAAAAGGAGGAAGAAAATTATTATTTTGTATCTATATGGAACTCTTCTTTGTCGAATCCGGTAGAAACCTATTGGACAAAGGAAAAGCCAAAAAAATATTGGAAAAAGATGATAAAAATTGGATATCGTGAAGTTATATTATATTCATCTTATATTCCTACGGAAAGTGATTATAGTTCTTTTTATGAACTTGAAAAATATACTTCTTTCTTGTTATCACATTTGCAAAAATGTGTAAGAAGAAATAATTATAGAATGGCGGTTCATACAGCAGAAATATTATTAGAAGTTTCACCAATATCCTTTTTACGAAGATTGCCAATTATAATGATAGAAGATTCTTATATACATTATTCATTACATACAATAATATGGTTATTATGTATTGTGTCTAATGGATTAAAACTGGAAGAAAATCAAAAAAAATGGTTATTGGGTGTAGTATATATTATATCTTCTTGTACATATAAAGAATATATTGAAACAAGTAAGTTTGTGTTTTCTAAAAAAATTACAACTATTCATACAAAAAAAAAAGAAATACAGAATATTGTATATTCTTTAGAAGCTAGAAGAGTGTATGGTGGTATGAAAGGTGATAAGATAATGATAGAATCGTATATGAATCACTATTATACTATAAATACAGTATGGGATACAGTATTTTATAAAAAAGTTATACCGATATATCAAAAATCGATTATATCTAAACAATATGATTGGGTATATGAAGCATATGATTTTCATTGTTCTTCTTTTTTATTGGATACATTAGAGTGTGAATATCCACAATATTCGAAAGAAGAATACAAAGAAATGATATGGAAAAATAGTTCATCGATAACTTATAAGCAAGTGATACAATTTCAAAAAAATATGTATATACCATATGAAATGAGATATACATATATTCAAAAAAATTGGACTGTTATAAAATCATACCTTCAAAAAAAAGCAAATGCGTATGTATATTATATGATACAAGATATACATCAATATATTCCTGAAATTATACAATTATAATTATTTTTGTAAAGATACATATCGTTTGTATTTAGTAACAATCTTTTGTCCTTTAATCATTTTTACAATAGGTTTATCTAATTTTTCTGTATATCCTTTGTAAGGACCATATGTTTTCTTGTCAGAACCCCTTGTAACTTCTTTAATCGTAAAAGTAAGCTTACATGATTCATCCTTCATATTTTTTCTTTGACAAATCCATTTAAAAGCATTTTTAGCCCCTGTTTTTGGATCAGCACCCTTATAAGGAGCATCATTATCATATTTTTGACCATTTACTTCTACAACTTTAAATCTCCTTGTATTACTCCATATTTTTTTACCACGAACTTCTTTCACTTTCCATGTTTTACCATTATCTTGTTTCATAGAATATCCTACATTATAATCATTTGGATTATTTGTCGGTTTTCCACCTCCACTTTGAGAAAAAGGACATTCTCCACCATTCTGTCTATAAAAAGTATTAATCATCCCACCTAATTGTTTCAAGTCTTTTTGAAATTGTTTTTGGGTATATCTTGGCATAGTATATTAATAGTTATTATTTTTTTTGAAATATATACATTCCAAAATCAGATATACCAAGCGAGTGTAAATCAATAACTTCTTTTAATTCAAAATTATGTTTTGTAATAAACGAAATCATTTTATTAGAAGGAGGAATCCATACATTTGTAGTTTTTACTATATGTTTATCTTTTGTGATAACATATTTTTCACAGTATCTATACCAATACATTTTACTTTTCTCTTTTTCCCACCAAGCTTCGTGAGAAAATCCTTCAAATTGTGTAAAAGATACTTTTTGATTATTTTTACCTTTTGTGTATTGGGAATACGATTTTGTCCCGGGGTCTAATTTATCTGGATAAAATATATGGAATACACAATATCCACCGGGGACTAACCACTTGTAATAGTTTGTTAATATTGTACTAATATCATTTGGTGTATTATGATGTAATGTTTCAAACAAGGTTAGAATATGAGTAAGTGATTCTGGTTTGTATATTTCAGGAATAGTAAGATTGGTGCATAATAAATCTGTTCCTGGGTTTCGTATCTCTGCTCTGGAAATCATATTTTTAGAAATATCAATTCCTTCAATCATTATAGTTGGAATAAGTTCTTTTATGATTTGAATATGTCTCCCTGTTCCACAACCAGCGTCTAATACTCTTGATTTTTCATCTATTTTTGTCTTATTTTTAATTTGAATAATATTATCTCTATAAAAAGAAGGTTCATCCATAACAATTTCAAAAAAACGACAATATGTTCTTGAATTTGGATCAGGAAACATTTTTATTTTTTCTGTATCTTCCCTGTATTCTGTTAAGCGTTTTTCACTAAATCCCTCATACAACCTATAATTATCAATATCATATTCTGATACAATATAATATATAAATACAGTTCCTATAAAAAAACATACAGGTATAAAGTTCGTATATTTCATATTTATATTATACACCAATAATATATATATTATTAGCATACTATGACCGAACAAAAAAGCAAAGAATGGATTAAAAGTTATATTCAATCACTTATAAAAGAAGTTGAAGGTATCCCAAAAGAAAAAAGAGAAAGTGTAGAATTTCGTATTTCTATGGCAAAAAAACACGATACATTTAATAAAAAATTTCCATCTCTTCTAATGATGGTTATTGATAAAGGTTCTAGTTTTGATCATGCAAGATTAGAACCCATGTTAGACTTAATGACAGGTGTTCAAAATGGGTCATTGGATGGAGATGAGGTGGATAAGAGACTAGGACAAGAATATTTTGATAAATATATAAAACCAAATATTCAAGAATAAGTTATATACTATATAATACATTAGAAGATGTACTCATATAATATCCCCTGAATATCCGTCGGTAAAGGGGTATTATCTATATCTACTTTTTCTTGGAATTTCTTTCTTTGTATATCTGTTTTTATAAAAATATTTTCCATTAACCATTTTTCTTTTGGTTTTTGTAAAAAAATAGAAAAAGGGATATTCGTTCTTATAAAAATAGATTTTGTGTCCCAAGGTATAACATGTATTGTATCTGATATAATGTTTATATCATATATTTCAGTAACTCTTTTCATATCAAAAAAGGAGTGAAACAGGGAAATTATGTGAATAGAGGGGTTTTCATGACGTGAGACTTCTTTTTTTATAAAAGCTTTTGTATCCCAAGGTAATGTTGGATTTGTATTTATAATATTCCAAGGAAACAATACAGTTAGGATTTCCATATCCCATGGCAATTTTGGCGTCATATTTATAAATAATGTCATATCTATTAGGTCTTCTTCATTTGAATCAATTATATCATAAAAGTTCTGCATTTCCCATGGTAGTTCTGGGTTTTCTGTGATAATATTAAAATTATTATATATAGTAATTTTTTCCCAATTAATATTTTTATCCTTCAATTTGTATAAGATTGAAGGGGGACAATAGTGTATAGTGTTCCTATTTTCTATATCTATTTCTTTTTCATACAAGTTCCATGAAAAACCTGGATTGTATGATATACATTCCCAACTTACAAAGTGTGTAAGAAGTTCAAAGCACAAAAAATGAGAAATATTGCTAATTGCATTTTGTATTATTAATTCGTCTGATACTCTATATTTTTCTGTAATAATTGTTTTTGTTTCTTCTATATTTTCTAGAGATTCCATTGTATTTGTATTTCTTTTGATTATGTCAGTAATATGTTCTGGAGAAGAATACTGAATAATATGTTTTATTGTATCTTTATCAATATACGGACTTGGTATTCCATCAAAACAAAATGTAGCTAGTGTGGCTTTTTTCCGATTCCATTTTTGACCAGGACATACAGTGTGCATTTGTTCAAGTTGATGTAAATCAATATCTTCTCTTTTAGAAATAATACAATAGTTCCATGGCAATTGTAGATTATTCACAATATCTTCCATAGAAGAAGTTCCTGAGCATTTTTCCATATCTACCATATCAGTGAATAAAAGTATTACTTCAATTGGTATTATCTGTAATTTCTCAAATTGTTTCCTCATCCTTTCACTACAATCAGACATCCTTTCACTACAATCACTAATCTTTTCAAATATGTTACGATATCTCAAATTGTAGTAATATTGTATAGTATGATACTTGTATATAATTGTTATATTATCAATTTTTTTACTATACAGATATATATATATATATGAAAACCATTGGAACAACATTTGGATTTACAAATGGTATTATTACTATTTTATCACTACTATTTGGATTATATGCTACAAAAGTACCTAAAGTTGGAATAATTGGAGCTATTTTAGCCCTTTTAATCACAGACCCTCTAAGTGATGCATATTCTATGTATATATCTCAAAAAGATACATCTATAAACTCTTTTCGTATTGGTCAAGAAGCATTTTACTCACAAATGGGGGTACAATTATTATTTTTATGTATTATTATATTTTCTAAATCATTATATCAAGGTATCATATTGTGTTTTATTACAGGAATAAGTATGGTTTTTATATATGATAGATATAACAAGGAAAGTATCCAAGATACAGCAAAACATATATCTGTTATATGGTTTTTAGTAATACTCACATATTATATTGATACATATGTATACAAATATTTTTCTTAATGTTTCCAATTAGAAGGTATATTTGATGTTTTTGGGGTATGTTTTTGTATAAAAGAAATAAAAGTTTTTTGTGTATTTGTGTTTTCAAATATTTTTACAAATTTCTTATAATCTTTTGTATATAACTCGTGGATAGATGGGTATAAATAGGAATTCTTACATGTTGGTGGATTATGATGTAACTCTTTAGCGGTTTCTTTTAAGGTTTGGACAAAGTTTTTTTTTTGTTCTTGTTTTGTAGAATCTGGAGAAAATGTGTTACGAATTTTTTCTAAAAAAAGTATATTTGCGTGATAGGTTCTAAAAGATTTCGCAGATATGGTATTGGATTTTCCTATTTTTCGTAAAAAGTCATTAATATCTTTACCGGTAATAGTATCTTTTTTTGTTTCTAATATATAATTGGTTCCTACAATAGAAGATAGTTGTAATAGCATTTTTGAAATTGAAGGAGATGTAATAAAACATGTATTTTGGACTTTACTTTTACCCATAAAAGACAAAGATACACACGTCCCTTGCTTACATGGTTTTTTTTGTATATGTTTTTTTTGTAATGTAGTTGTTCCATAAGAACCTGTATTTTCTAAGTGTTTTTCATTACCAGGTCGTATTTTACATATATCTAGTAGGCTAATTGCTAGTGCTACAAGTTGTTCTTTTGTTGTAATTGTATTATTTTTTGGTAAGATACTATGGACTTTTTTCATAATAGTTGGATATGCTTTTACAAAATCAATTAGACCAATAAATTTCTTACGTGTACGTTCTTGGATCCATACAGGATGATACCCTTTCTGTATTCTTTCCCTTTCATCTCTAGCATCGTATTGTATCTTTGATGTAGAAGAGTATATTCGCACATTCTTGTATGCAGGGGGTATTCGTAAATTATGTAATTCTTGTATTTTTTTTGAATCTGTTATTTTTTTCTTATCATTCCAGTAATAGTAGTATTTTTTTTTTACTATTTTTCTAGTAATAGGGTATTTTGACGACTTAATAGGGTATTTTGACGACTTAATAGGGTATTTTGACGACTTAATAGGGTATTTTGACGACTTAATAGACATATTATTTCTATTACTATAATTATAGTGCTTGAAATAATATAGAATGAGTCATAATTATATAATGTGTAAGCATAATCAAAAAATAGGAAATGGTTTCATATGCTCTCAATGTTATATGGAAACATCTATTGATAAACCTAGAGAAGTATATGTACATCTAGAAAATACACAATTGTATCCTTCTGTTACAAATGAACATTGTACTAGAGAAAAGAATAATAGAACCTCTTATACAAACAATTCTTTTATACATCGTTCTATAGATGTTTGTCCAAGAACAACACAAGAAAACGGTACATATTCAAATTCTTCATTCGGAATAAGCACTAGAGGAAATAGAAAAAATACAAATATTCATCAGAATAACCATCTAGAAAGAAGTTTTGTAACACCGGATACACGATACGGTAATCGTTTTTTTGAAGAAAAACCTACTATGACACGAAATAATAATACTCGAGATATTGGAAATCAGCAAGTATCTCAATTTCAACAAGAGACCCACAAGATAGAAAAAAAGGAAAATCTATTTATTCCAAGGTTTACTAATTTCTTATAATATACTTAAACAATTATAAATACATACATTTATACTCAAATAATTAGTATTATATAACAAGAAAGATGAAGTACGATATCCTCCAAAGAACATGGAACAATAGAAAAATTGCGTGGATCCAAAGTGTGTCCTCTGCTAGATTTGCAAAATACAGTATAGAAAAAAGAGAAATTGGAAATAAACTTATATATAATGAACGTAATGGGTATTATGACAAAAGAGGTAAAAATGTAAGAGACGTATATGTAAGAATGGTTCCTGTATTAGAAAAACTAGATAGTAATAATAAACCAGTTGTAAATGAATGGGTACACTTCCCAGATACTAAAGAAGCAAATGAGTATAAGAGTTATATATCTATAGAAGGAAATATAGGTTTTCCTAAAAAACCCTTATCTAATGAAGAAGTTTGCGATAGCACTTTAGTTACATAAAAAATTGAATATATAGAAATGAGATAGTATACATTATATATCACATAGATTCTATATATTAGTAAACCATCTCTCCACGAAAGATGTGTCGTTTTCAAGTGGAAAAGTGTAGCGAACAACGTGTGGTACGTGACATCATTCATGCTATACGTGATAATGACGTTGGGCTCGCATGTGAAATAGCTTTAGAAGCTATCCGCAATCGAACTATTACAGTGAGATGTTCATCACATGGAACTAACGTGAGATCGGACTCGGGTTACTTTCTATGTGAGTCTCCATATTGTGATCATAACGGCGGCTCTCAAAATACAATGAGCTTTGACACACTAGCATACCGCTACGTGAATGCCTTAGTAGTGAAGCTTAAAAAACAATTATAATACAGAATACTTATACGTCGTGTCAAACATGTCTTTAATTCCAGTATAATGTGTAATTACAAGTATATGTTTATACGAGGTATTTAGTATTTTTAATAGTCTTTCTAATTTTTTAATATTATGTGTATCTACTACATCCAGCCCTTCATCAATAATAAATAATGTTGATTTAGATATAAAAGAGTACTTCTGTAATGCAGCTTTACATGCAATATGTGTAATAAATGTTTCATATCCAGATAATTGTTCTATATCTAAATCTATATTATCCTTATGTGCTATAAACTGTATATTGTTTTTTTCTACTTGAATAGAAATACGAAAATCTACAATAGAAGAAAGACAATAGTTCATATACTCTTCAATATACGATATTTTAGTATGAATACATTTTTTAGGTATATTGTGTTTTCCAACTAAATTCATATATTTTGTATACATTTCTATATCATCTTCTATATCCTTTTGTTCTTCACGAAGTTTTTGTATTTTGTTTTTTATATCTGTTTGTTTTTCCTGCTCTTCTATAGTATGTTTTATAGAACAAGACACTTCTATTTGATATTCTTTATACATAGTATATTTTGTATCTAATTCAGATAATTCTTTATTATATTTTTCAAGGGTTTTTGTAAATTCTTTTATATTTTTTTCTAAATCTTTATTTATATTGTATATTTTTGTATATGAATCTTTTTTTGCTATAATTTCTTCTAAAGAAATACAAGAATTTCGTATTTCTTGAGTTTGTATTTGTTTTTGTATTTTTTCTATCATTCTTTTATTTTTTATAAATTCTTTGTATTGTTGTATATGGTCTATCTTTTTTGTAGTATTTTCTAGGTTATATGTAATATTTTTTCTTTCTTGTTCCAAATTTTGTATTTGTACTATAAGTGTTTTATATTCTTGTTCTAATGTTTCTTGTTCTTTTGTATAACATTCCTGCTCTTTTCGAATAGATGTATAAGATTCAAATTCTTGTTGTTTTTTACACAATTCTGTATATTTTTTGTATTTTTGAATTTCTTCATATCTTTGATACGAATTATACAAAAATGTATCTTGATATGCTTTGTATTTTTTGTATTTCTTGGAATATAATGTATGTTTATGACTATAATATGTATGACACGCATAATTATACATATGTTCTAATTCCTGGATATTGTTTTGAATCTTTGTATTATGTTCTTGTATTTTTTCTTTTTCACAATATTCTTTGTATTGTATACAAGAATCCAAAGAATCTATTATTTTACTTGGAAGTTCTTGTAACAAAGGAATAATATTTGTAGATTTTTCTTGTTGTATAATATTTTTTATATACTTCATAACAGGTACATCTTCTAATTGAATCATACAAACAGTATCTGTAACATCTTTTTTCTCTTTTTTGTAGTGTATATATGTATTTTTATACAACTCTTCTATTTCTTCTATAGTTGAACATTTTGTAAAAATTATATTATTTTCTACAGGTGAAATTTTTTTTGTATAGAAAACATTCTTTTCTATTTCTTCTACTTGATATTTCATTTTTTCTAGTTTTTTTGTATTTTTTACAAAATCAAAATCACCTGGTAGTTTTTTATGTGTTATTTTTGATAATGTATCTTTTTGATAATTATATAAGCAATTTGATAAATAAGAAATTTCTTTCTCTGTATAAGTAATTTCTTGTATGGGTTCATAAGATTGTATTTCTTCTGAATAGTCTATACAATTTTGTGTTGGAATAATCTTTTTTTGAATTTCTAGCTGTTTTTGTTGAATATACTGAATAGTTTCTTGAAATTCTGTATATTTTGTAGAACATTTCGTAAATATATCTACATATTTTTTTTGTAATTCTTGTAATTCTTGTAATTCTTTCAAAGAACTTTCTTCTATACCAGATGATTTTTCAATAGGATACAATTCTTCCTGTATTTTTTCTATATGATATAGTTCTTTTTGTAATTCTTCTACAGTGTGATTAGATTTTTCTGTATTTTCTAGTTCTAGGTAATATTTTTGTAAAGAAGTTTTTACTGAATCAAAATCTATTATTTCACACTCTACTATGTTGTTTTTACATATATCTATAGTATTTTCTATTTGGATATAACTTTTTTCAATATGTTTTTTTTGTTTTTCTAGTTTTTGTATAATTTCTCTATATTCTTCTTCTTTTTTATACAAGTCTTCTATATTCTGTATAGTAGGAATTGTATATTCTAATCCTTTAATGGTCGCTTCTATTTCTTGTTTTCTTGTAGTATATTTTTGTATTATTTTTTTTGCTTCTTTTTCATAATATTCATACATATCAATTGCAAACAAGGAGCGTAGAGCTTTGTATTTTTCACTATTTGTATATTGTAAAATACTTCGTAAAGAACTATTGGAATACATATTTGTCAATAAAAAATTATCATATGTTCCTATTTTTTCTTGTATATATTGATTTGTTTTTGTATTATTTTCTAGATCTTGTTTTACCCATGTATCTTTCCAAATAAATACAGATAATGTATGATTTAATTTATTCCCTTTTCGTATACAACCAGAACGAATAATTTTATATTTTGTAGATCCAAATAAAAATTCCCCTTCTACATAATATTCTTTTTCTTTTTTATTAAGAACATGAATTATCTTATTACATGTATTTCCATATAATAAAAATAATATAATATGAATAATACTTGTTTTTCCAGAAGCATTTGGTCCTACAATACCAATAATACCACGCATATTTTTAAAATCAATTGTTCGTAATTCATTATTTCCATAAATAAATACATTTTTAAAATGTAGTACTTGTATTTCCCATTGACAATGGTTCATTTGAAAAGACATTTCTGTTTGAACCTTTTCTTTTATAGACGAATGTATAGAAAATATAGATTCTTTTTCTATATCTGTATATTCTTGTATTTCTTGTTCAATCATTTGTATATCATCTTGATGAAACACCATATCTTCCTTATATTCAACTTGTTCTACAAGAAATTGTTCTTTTACAGAAAAGGATTGAATGTTATAAGAAGAAAGTTCTTGTTTAATTGTTTCTATAGTAGTAATATCAGCACTTGTAGATAAAATACGAATATAAGGATTTTTTGGTATATTTTCAGGTATTGTGTATTCTGTATGATTACAAGGAATAGTTACAAAACCATATGTATTTGGTATAGAATGAAATACAGAAGTTTTTTCTTGGATATTCCATTCTAAAAAACCGTGATTTTCTAGACTTTCTCCAAAATTTTGTTGAATAAGACTTCCAGAATAAGCAATATGGGGTTTTATCTTTTGACATTTATGTATATCTCCTAGTAAAACCATATCAAAACCATCAAACTCTGATATATTTCTAAATCTGGTTGTCCCCTCCATATCTTGTATAGAATACCCTAGGTCCGTAGTAGAACCAATAATAGAACCGTGGTATAAACAAATATGTGTAAGATTATTTGTTTCTACTTGATGACTTTGTATAAACTTTTTATCTACCAAACTAGAAACGGTTATAACCGTATTTCCAAATTGATACGAACCAGAATCAACACAATAATGTATAGGTATATCATCTACAATTGCGGTTATATTATCAAGACGATTTGTATTGTTTTCTAACATATCATGATTACCAGCAATAACAATAACTGTCCCGTATAAAGAACATTTTTTTAAAAATTTTCTACATACTAATAATGTTTCTGGTTTTAAATTATCTTTTTCTTGTAATAAGTCCCCAGTAATAGCAATAATTCTATGTTGATTATATTCTTTTGTATTTTCTAAAAAAGAATATAATTTTTCAAACACTTCTTCGAACTCTTCATGTCTTGTAAGTGGTCGAATATGAATATCAGAAATATGAATAATAGTTGTATAATGATTATTATTTATAACAATAGGTTGTATAGTTTTTATAGAAGATTTTTGTACTTCTTGTATTTTTGTAATAAGGTCTTGTTTTTTGTATTTTTGTGCATAGGGAATTCTATATTTTTTAGCAATAATAAGTAGTTCCTTTTTTGTACATGTATCAAGGGACACCATATTCTAAGTATATAGCTTATTGTACATTATATAGGTTTATGTATTTATATAGTTTATATATATATTTTATAGAATAACAATTACATAAAAGAACTAAAATAAGAAGGTAATCTACATTCTGGTCCAACTTTTCTCATAAAAAAACAACCTTCTTGTATAATCGTATGAACCATCTCATTGGTTAATACAGAATATGTTTTTGGTTTCTTTTTGTATTTTGGAAGATCGCTATTCTCAGACCAATTAACATATGTCATTTTTTTATGTAGATATGGAATGTTATATTTTTCCATAATATTTACAAAATAATGTTCATCAGGAACATCAGATCTAGGTCCAAAAATATGTGTAAAGTTATGTTTTATAAAAAATGCAACAGTATTTCGTGTTAAACACATCCATTGATGTTGTATCTTATATGTATTTTTTGTAAAAAAAGATGTATTATATAATGAATTATACCGTATTTGTTTTGTATTGATTGATGAAAAAATTATATTGTTATCTATAGAAGTTATTTTTTGATATAATATATCTGGACTATATAATGGAATACATTTATCAGATAATAAAATAAAAAACATATTCTCTTTATTCTTATATGCTTCCATAAAAAGTAATAAAGTTGCTTTTACCAAAGAAATACGACCCCATCTAGTAGAAATTCTTCTTGAAATACAAAATTTTTTATATTCTCCATAAAATATATTCTTATTATGAATATACATATTATAATGTTTTGAATCTATAAAAGGTTTCCATACTGTAGGTTGTGATAGAGAACCATACGTCAAAAAACATAATGCTATTTTCATACTATATATATAGTTATTTTTTGTAATTTTTTTTGATATAATTACTTATAAAAAAATGTATTTCTTTTTCTATTTTTTTTCTTGAATTATCTCCTTTTTTAATAGCAGAATCAAATAACATATTTATAAATAAAGGTTTTGTATAACTATATGTTTTTATATTATTATATAATATACCATTATCAGCAACATAATTATGAAGAGGAATATCTATATTTATAATATTGTCTTTATAAAATTTGTTTATAATTTTCTCCATACCTTTCCGAAAAATACAATATGCTCCAGTTGACCATTTTTCAGAGTTCCATAATTCATAATTATTTTTTAGTAAAGACATTCTTTCAACTTCTTTAATATTACTTATAAATAATTGAATACACTCTGTATCTTTTGGATATTCTTGTATCTTTTTTTCTATTATAGTAAGTGGAACAATATGTTTAATATCATCTTCTAATATAATTGCTTTTTCGCAATTATCATTATATGCTTCTATAATAGCTTTTATATGTGATAAAGAGCATGCAAGTTCATTATTTGTCTGTTTTGTATTTTTTGGATATTGTATATTTTTATATGTATCTAGTTTTATTCCATCATATGCTTCTATTCTTTTTGATGTAGGATATGTTTTATTCATATATAATTTTCTTTTATTTGAGCATTCTAAGTTTATATAATATATTTTTATCATAATATATATATATATATTATGAAAAAATATGTAGTATATTCCTCTGTAGGTGATACAAGTGTTCATAAAAAATGGTTTGAATGTAAAGAAAGATTATTTGATATAGTGTTATGTTATTATGGAGATAATGATGAATATTATAATACATTAAAAAACTTAGAAAGTGATAGTTGTATTGTATATAGAAAAAAAGGATTAAAATGGCCAAATTTTAGAGAATATTGTAAAACAATCGATATATACAAATATTCACATGTATGGGTTCCGGATGATGATATAGAAACATCTGGTAATATGATTAATAGAATGTTTCTTATACTAGAAAAAAATAAACATATCCAAGTCGCTATACCAAGCACAACAAAAGATTCTGTTGCTGGAGGTGGAACGGGTAGAAGGAATGATAATCATCATTGTAAAAAAGTAGTAGAATACAGAAATTTTGTAGAATGTGGATTATTATGTTTTCATACAAATATATGTAAAAATTCCTTATTTCAAAAATTATTACAATCTACCTATACAGGATACTATTTTGATATTGCTTTACAATATTGTTTTCCTCTTCATAAAAGACATTATTCTATTGCTGTATTACATACTAGTATTGTTCGTCATCCATTACGAACTACAAAAGGTGTTCTAGATAAAGTAATACCAAGAAAAGACCATAAAAAAGATATACAGAAATTTATAAAAAATGGAATACCAAGATATATGCTACAAAAAAAAATGAAGATATATAAAACGATATATAATACAAATAGATGTGTATTATGTAAATAAATTAATTATTTTTTATGTATTATATAATAATACTATTATATAGAATGATTATAGGTATATATGGTCTATTTATAAATAAATATATTATATATCTTGAACATTTTCTAAAAAACATTAAAAAAAATTGTTTACCAAAATATAAAAAAATTTTTTTTATAGTTACTAATAAAGAAAATGAAATTATTGTTAAAAAATATAAAAAATTATATAATATTACTTATTTTTTAACAGATTATATAGGTTGGCCATATGAAACATTGTATAAATTACATTATTTTTCATTTTTTAATAATAATATAATTCAAAAATGTAAATATATATTTTTATTAAATAGTAATATTATTTTTAGAAAAAAATGTCAGGAAGAAATTTTACCAGATAAAAGAGGATATGTTTTTGTTTTACATTCTACTCAATCTAAAATAAGTAATACTTTACAATTAAAATCTATTGAAAATAATAAAAATTCTACATGTTATTTATCTCCTAGAAAGAATTTTAAATACATAATTGGTGGTTTTTTTGGATGTGAAACAAATAATTTTAAAATATTATGTAAAACAATTAGTAATGATATATTTCAAAATGAAAAAAATAATTATATAACTATATGGCATGATGAAACACATCTTAATTATTATGTAAATAATATATTAAAAAATAATGTTAAATATTTATCAATATTATATCATGGTTTTGGTAATTCTATAAATAATAAAGTTGATTTTTTAAAAAAAAATTTACATAAAGTACATAAACCAGTTAATCATACATATGGAAAAGTAATAAAAAATAAATATAATTATAACATTATAAAGTAATATATAATGCTTACAATAAATTGTATTAACTTAGAAATTAGAAAAGATAGAATGAATAATATTAATAAAATATTTACAAATCAAAAATATTTTAAAATAAAAAAATTTAAAGCAATTTTTAATAAAAATGGAGCTTTGGGGTGTTTATCCTCTCATTTAGAAATTATAAAACTAAATTATGATAATCCATATATTATTGTAATTGAAGATGATATTATCTTAAAAGAAAGCTTGGAAAATATATACAATATATTACAACTATTAATTAAAAATAAAGAAAATATTAATATTTTTAATGGAAACCCATCATATTATAATTATAATAATAATAAAAATATAATATATAATTTTATTGAAAAAACACCATTTGTTAATATTAAATGGGGTCAATCAACTTCTTTTGTGGTATATTTTAAAAAAAGTTATGATAAATTAATTAATATATTAGAAAAAAATAAATTAAAATATTATAAACCTATTGATATTTTAATTAGTGAAAATTTTATACAAACTACATATAATAAAGGACACCTTGTATATCAAAGAAATGATTTTTCTGATATATCAAAAAGATATAATACTATAAAATATATAGAATTTCAAAAAAAAAATGAAATATTACTAAAAAATAATATTAAATATTTTAGTACATTAAATAATATGAATATAATTCATTTTATTCATATACCAAAAAATAGTGGTACTTCTATAAAAGAAATAACTAATAATAATAAAAAAATAAAATATTGTGGACATAATACAGATATATATAATAAAAAAATTACAAATCAACTTGTAATTATTCGTAATCCAATAGAAAGATTTATTTCTGCTGTATATTATTGTTTACAAAAGTGGCAACATGAACCGCAAATAAAATATCTTATTCAAAATAATATAGATACACCTGAAAAATGGGTTCAAATATGGATGAACCCTAATCATAAAGAATATCCAAAACTAATGCAAGAATTACAAAATAATAAAAATACAAATCATACAATTGGAAAAACAAAACTATTATATAAATACACATATACACCACAAAAATACTGGTTTCATACACCAAAATATATAATTATTATGGATAATTTACAAAAAGAATTTAATTATTTTACAAGAAAATATAACATACGGGAAAAACTACCTATTAGAAATAAAACTATACATAAAAATTCGTTTTTAAGTGAATCTAGTAAACAATTTTTACAAGAATTTTATAAGGACGATTTTATATTATATAATACATATAAAAATATAGATTATAAAAAAAGAATATAAGATTTATATCCTATTATTATATTTCTCAATTTCTTTGACATTTGTATCATAGAATCGTTTCACAACATTTTGCGACTTACTACTAATTCTTCCTAATAATGCTTTTGTAATAGTTTTTTTCTTTTGTTTCATACACTCGTCCATAACAAACGTTTCTATATGTTCTACAACTTCTTTTGTATGTGAATCATTTCCATTCCAATGATACTGTTGGCTACAAGGAACCCATAATTTTGTAATATTTTCTACTTTAATACTATTGTAATGCGAAGCAATATTGATACTAGTTTCTCCTAATACAGAAGATATATATGCCATTTGTGATAAAGTTCCTGTAGGAAACAGTTCATAACATAATAAAGCATAAATACTTCTACACTCGTGTAATTTATCAATAGGATATGGTTGTTTTTTGAGATATCTTGTAATATTACGAATACGTATTTTGAATGTATTTCTATCAGTTGTATTTTCAAAATATGTTTTTGACAAATTCCACGCTTTTTCTACAACAGGAAATGGAGCTAATAAAGGAATTTCATAAGAACCCCTTTGTAAATCCAAACCAGTCTTGGATTGTCCTGAAAAAATAGCAAAATAGGGTCCTTTTTTACTTTTATCGAGTGTACCACTAACAAGTTCATTCTGTCTTCTACCTGTTGCTAATAATACAGCAACAATATACTCTTTAGGATTTTCCGATTCTAAAAATGGTAAAACATCTTGTAATAAAGTGTCTCCTTGAATAATTTTAATATTATGATGTTTATTGTGTAAAGATAACATCTGTGTTCTTCGCAATTGTTTAGAATCCTTGGAAGGTAATTTTATATATTTATCAATATCCTTGTCAAATAAAGGAATAGATTCTATAATAGCATCCATTTCTTCATTATATACTACTTTTCCATTCCGTATCTTTTTTTGTATTTTATCCTGTTTGTATGGTTCTAATTCTATAAATTCTTGTAATTCTTTAGAATTTGCATATTTTTTCTGTAATTCTTGTATTTTTTTTTTATACTCTTTTACTCTATGGTTTGGATCAGATAAGTACATCCTTTTAATTTGTGATAGAATTACAGACTGACTTGAAATATTAGGATAGGTATCTTTTACATTTTGTAAAACAACAAATGGTTTATTTTGCTCTAATAATCGTATTTGTTCTTTTTTAAAATTCATATATATACATATAGTAAAAAATTATAAAATATATTCCACTCTTATTGTGTATATATACTATGAAATGTCTAGAAAATTGTTATCTTTGTTTTTTCCAGACGATATTGTAGAAGATATTGTAGAAGATATTGTAGAAGATATTGTAGAAGATATTGTAGAAGATATTGTAGAAGATATTGTAGAAGATATTGTAGAAGATATTGTAGAAGATATTGTAGAAGATATTGTATTATATATTTTAGATTTTAATCTACCAAAAAGTATATATAATACATACTATTATAAACCTTCATAAAGAACTATTAGCATCTAGAGAATATACAATTTGTAGATTATGCTATTCTTTATAATCAAGATTATCAAACTACCTATTATTGTATATGATTTCTACACATTCTATACAAAGACCTTTATACAAAATATGCACAAAATGTTATCCTTTTTATATTTTACGACTATTTACACTTGATATACGTGTTGTATAATTATTTTTTTTTCTCATAATATAAGAAAAAAAATAAAATAGTTTGAAAAAGGTGTATAGTATACAATCTAATTCAAAAAATGTACATCCAGATTGGAATCCAACTTGGATGTAGAAATATAGAATCAATACAAGTATATTTGTATTAAATACTTACTAATATATTGAAACTATACAACACATATAGTATGTTTTTTTTTTATGAAAGATTTTTTAAATCAGAAGAAAGTTCTGGATAATACCAAAATCTATTGTTCATTCTTTCTTGTAAGACTTCTATAAAGTCTACATCTTCCATATCATTTTGTCGTATTTTATTACATTTTTGACAAACAAGACAAAGGTTATATAAATGATTGGTTCCTTTATAGGATTTAGGAATAAGATGTTCATACGTCATATGTTCTATATTTATATTTCTATAACAATATAAACATTCTCCTTCTTGAATAATATATAAAAATTCCTTTTTATCAATATCTTTATTTTTACATTTATATGGATCTCTCATTTTATTAATAATTTTTTTGTATGTATCTATTTTTGAATCATACAAACTTTGTTCTCTAGTTTTATCTTTTTTCAACATCTCATTTTCTATCTTCAAAAGAAGCAATTCTGTTGTCAAGTTGTTAATAATATTTTGCATGGTTATAACAACTAAATAATAAAAGAATTATTAGTATTTTACATAAAACTATTGATTATTTATCAATTTTTTTACAATTCTGTTAGTAAAAAAATGTGTAAATCATTTACTAATATAGTTGCCTTTTTGTGTAATTCTTTTTGATTATAATATTTTTTCAAAGAAAAATTGTGAGACAAAACATCCTTGTAAAATATGAGTAAGCACTGTATTCTATTATTCAAAAAACTTTTCCTAATAGAATACATTGGTAATAACCTACATGAATATTTGTATAACTGTTTTTCTTGGTATGACACAAAATGAGTTTTATTACGTATATAAAAATGTAATAATTGTACTAAATTCCGTGTAATAATTCTCTCTTGAGAAATGGGAACTAGTTCATATTTGGAGTGAAAGTTTCCCATTTTACATAATTTATATATAAAAAGTATCCTATTTTTCACAAAAAATATCAATTTTTTATAATAATACAAAAACTCATAATTATATCAATACAATCTTTTGGAAGTGGTGTGTTTTTGAGTAATATTGGAGGAACATATAAAGTATATTCTAATAATGTATTTCTTTTTTGTAATGTATGTATTTTTCTATCTTTTTTACAACTTACATCATACATATACATACCCATAGTTTCAAGTGAATCTTTACTATTTGGATTTTTTTCTATAGTATGTAATATTTGATATTTTTCTAGTAGTATATTTTGTAGATATTGTAATCCACCACTTATAATATAACATTTTTCAAGTTTATTTTTCTGTATATCTTGTTTATATTCTTGTATCTCATTTTCCAGTTTTTCTATGTCTTGTGTATATAATTTTTTCCAAAAATAAAACATTATATATTACTATATATTACCATATATTTACTATATATACATTATATACATTAAATACTTTATGTGGAAATTTATTGTAGGATTTGTATCAGGTGTATATGTAGGGACATTTTATAATTGTAAACCAACTATTACTACTATTCAATCGTTTGTACAAAAAAATATACCAGAAAAAATAGATAAAAAAGATTCAAGTAAAAAGTGAAAAAACTACAAAGTCTTCTTCTTTTGTTATCTTATAATATGTATTATCAATTTTCATAATAGATAGTATAGGGTATATATTTTTTTGATATAATGATATAGTATTTTTATCAAATTGATAAATATCTTCATTCCTATTCATAATATTATTATATCCACCATATACTAAAATAGTATCTTTGTATAAAACAGATGAATGTTCTATACTAGAGTATGTTAATATTGGTTTTTCTAATATTGGTTTTTCTAATATTGGTTTTTCTAATATTGGTTGCTTAGATGTTGTATATACACGCCACATATCTTTTATAATATCATATGTGCGTATTTCTGGTATAAAATGTTCATCTTCCGAATCAATTCCACCAAAAACATATATACAATTATTTTGGAGACATGTCGAATGAAAAAAACATGGAGACTCCATAGAATTACACAATTTCCTATTTTTTGTAGGAATATGTATTTTTTCTATACTAGATAGGACACCATATTCCCTATACCCCGAATCTCCCCCCATACAATATATTGTATCCATGTACTTTTCTATAGAAAAAGAACACCTAGGATGTATCATATTAGAATAATATATACAATTTTGGGTATGTATATTAAATTTCTGTATAGTAGAAATTACTCTTTTTTGAATTGTTTCTCCTCCAAAAATATAAATATCATCATCTATCATAACACTCCTATGTAACCATATTGAGTATAATAACACACTTTTTTTTAGTATATTGTATTGAATATCCCATATATAGATAGTATTACGGACTTGTGAGTCTTTTATACCGCCTACAATATAAATAAAATTACCTTTATGATGAAACGTATAATGTTCTAATCCGAGTATCTCTGTTGGTATAGGAACTTTTTTTGGTACATATGAGTCTATAATAGAACATAATTCTTCTGGCATACATAATATCTCAGAAGAAATATACTCTTTATATTGTGTCAGGAACAATTGTTGATTGTTTGACATTCTTTTTTTATTATTATATATAATAAGATTATATCTTATAAAAAATTCAATTTTTACAATTTTTACTAATAATAACTTTGTAATGATTGTGTATAAGGGTTATTTACAAATTCTTTAATTAAATCCTCGTCCATGCGATTATATATAATATCATTTGATACAGTTTTTCTATTAGTTGTATTTTCACACATATTCATTTGTGGTGTCACAAAAAAAGACTTATTTGCAATAGTTTCTCTTCCTTCTAAATGCGCATTTTGTAAATCTCCAGAACGATTGGTTGTAGCATAAATCATACTAGAATCAATATTTTCTTTGGGTCCAGATGTAGCTGGGGTTCTTCCTTGTGATATAGAATCTCTGTATGATTTCGAAGTAATATTGTTTCGAACATCCTGATTTACAGGTTTTGTATGATTGCTAGAAACATTACCTGTATAAGAATTATTAGAAGTATATTGTCTATTGGTATATCTTGGATCTATTTTCTTATATTGGTACCCTCCTTCTTTATTACCATTCGCATTTCCTACATATTGTGTATCAGATGTCATTTCTCGATAGGTTGTAGGTGCTACGAATGTATTCATATGGCGTTTATCTTGTGTAGGTTGATATACATTACCGGAGTATTCTGTCATAGTAGTTTCTTTAGTGGTAGTTTGTAAGACATCATTTGGATCATGTGCTGGAGGTAGTGATGGTTTGTTAGAAGTAAAATTAATAGGAACAGAAGGTGCGAGCAATGTTTCTTTCATAGTAACATCGGGTGTATCATTAGGGTCCCAGGCAATCGGTTTTGAGTTGGGCATTTGAACATTCGAAACCCAACGAGTATTTCCAACAACATTTTGTTTTCGTGTACTTCGTAATTCGGATGTAATAGGAACATAGTTATGTTCATTCCCTGTCATATTTGAGACAGGATGACAAGAAGTCTGTTCGCGAACATTTGTTTGTAATTGCATACCACCTCTACCATAATCATGTAATGAAGTTCTTTGTAATCTTGGATCGTTTTCATATATAGGTTTATTTTTCATACGAGTTTGTTGATGTAAAGAAGAAAATGTTTCTGAGGAACAAGGTTTCATTGGAACATAATTTTCTATAATCGGTTCATTTTCCGGTATAGTCCATTGTCCTTGAACGTTTGCTCCTCTAGGGCATCCAGGTGTATATTGTTCTTTATTACTCACACGTATTTGAGACCTTCTACTTGATTCAGAATGCCCGTTTTTAGGCCCAGCTGGGCCCATAGCTCTACGAATATCTGTAGTGGTTCTATTACTATGTTTTAATACAACTTCGGCATGTTGTGTAGGTTTTACTCTATCACCTGTAGTAATAAAGTACCTGTCTGGTGTCCATTCCGCATATGTATCTGGTCTATTCTTATTCACTTGGCCAAGATTACCTCGTTTTTCTGGTTTAGAACCAGCAATTACAGGAATATGATATGATAATTTAGGATTTGTTTTAACACGAAGTTCATCCACATTCTTTGGAAGCATATAATTCCGAGTATCAGCTTGATGAAAACCACCGGATGGTGTAGAAACATATCCTTTATTTAATCCTGGTCCTACATATACTTTTTCTGTAGGTGCTTCGTTAGTTCTTTTATTAGAAGGTATATACCTATTTCTTTGATACCCCGCAAGATTACTTGTTCCATAAGGATTTCCTACCCCGTGTTCCGGTTGAAACATAGTCTGCATTTCTGCTTTTTGTGTATAATAATTGTCTTGACCTGTATAATTTTGTACTATTGTACTTGTACTATACTCATCCATATTTTGACGGACATGGGAACCAAAGAATGGTGTCATATTATTATGTGTAAATGTATTTGTATTGATAGGTTCTCCTGATAAGGAATATCCCATAAAATTTTGTGTTTCTTGTGGTTGAAAAGAACCTTGTTTTGTGCTTTGGTTTGATGTAGAAGAAAATGAAACACTTGGTGAATTTACATAATCAGTTTGTATTACACTCATACTGTCTTTTTGTATATATTATATAATTATGTTTTTATATATTCTACTATGAATTATATAAAAAAAAAATTGACACGGCGGGGGTGAAGAACATTGTATTACTATTTTCACTCGAGAGAAGAACTTTTGGTTGATTTTGAGAAAATGTCGCATACGCAAACATGCACAGAACTTTCCAAATTTCTTACAAATCTCTCCTTGTCCCAATACACTGCGATGTTTAAAAAAGAAGGGGCGGTATGTGTGGAGGATTTGAAGATGTTTTCTGAGGAAGAACTGCGAAAACTGTTTAATCTCGGAATAGTTGAAGCGAGGAGATTGCTTCGAGCATTACATCCTTCCGACGAAGCGAAGGAAACAGCACAAGCAGCACAAGAAGAAACAGCACAAGCATCACAAGCAGAACTCATTCAATGGGATGATTTTTGTAAAGACGAGGATGATGATTATGTAGATTCCCCCTTGTTTGACAACGGGGAAATCGTCGGTGTCGTTCGTCGTTTTTCATCGGGGGTATATGTTGTGTTCTTCTTTTATGTTGACCAAAATGGAGAGCTTGTCTGGACGGTGCCCGAAACGAAGCCCGCCATCGAGTGCACCGAGCTTTTTTTTCCGGAAACCCCCTTTCCCGGGCACATCCCTGATGATGATAAAGAGCCTTGCGAAATTTCTTTAACTCCTGAAATAGAGAAGGAGTTGAAAGAGGCACAAGAAGTACATCACTCGAAAGAAGCAAAACTTCTTGACGAAAGAGATGCTTTGCTCGTCCAACTCCAACAAATAATGGGAGAGTTCGAAAGAGCTCAGATGGATGCTCCAGCTTCAAAACCTGAGTTTTTCAGTTTCAAAACTGGAACACGTCTAACCCTCTTTTATGTCTCGATACATGGGATCATTGGAAGGACTCGAAATATTATTATTTTGTTTTCTTATGAGGGAAAACAAGATAATAATCTCGAAGCCGGTATTATGGATAAACTGAAGAAGTTTTACTTAGAACATTATCCAGAGAGTAATCAATATTCCGGCATCAAGATTTGTGATGCTTTTTCCAGGACCTTCTTCGAATCAGAAGGACCTCTCAAAATAGAGACAGTCAAAGACGATTTTAACATGTGTTGCGACTCCTACCCAACACGAAGCCTGGAAATTGAACAGATTTCGTACAGGGACAAAAGGAATAGGCATATGTCCACTCTTGAACAAATTCAACAGGAAAAACGTTTTTTTACCTTTAAACAACTCCTGAGTGATGAGTTTCCAAACGCAACAAGCTCCTCGAAAATCAAGAACCAAGTGTTCCAGTTTCAAAAAACTTTCGAAGGAGAAGACGATACACGTCTTCCCCCGATACTAGTTTAACCTTTTGGTCACACTTTTTTTTGTGGATTGAAATTTCCAAGGGTGTAAAAAAAAAATAGTATAAGAATAATAACGTATTTTATTAGAAGATTTATTTGGGTTATTCATAATAACCAAGTTTCCTCATTCTTTGATATCTACTATTTATAAGATCTTTTTCATATTTTTCTAGAACTGTAGTAAATAAAGTTTTGTTTTCTCCTTCTTCTTGTGTTGGTAATAATTTTTTAGTTTCTTCTATATACTCAGATATTTTCTTAATATTATCTATTTTTTGTGTATCAATAGGTTTGTTTTTGTCTGTAGATGTAATTTTTTGTTTTAATTGATTTATAGTTTTCATATACATTTCTTTACTATTATTATTCATATTTTTAAGTTCATATTGCATTTGTTTAATTCTTTGTTTAATTTGTAGTTCCTCATTACTTCTAAACAATTTCTCCAATTGTATTATGTTTAGTGGTATAATAATATAATTTTTATATATAGAAAATTCTTTTTGACAATTTTTCATTATAGTTTTTTTTTTAAATATAATTTTATATTTTGATTCTTCTAAATCAATTGTATCTATATTTTCAAGAATATTTACAACAGTTTTTTGTAAATCTGTAATTAAAGGTTCACATCTTGAATTTTTATTATTTTTATATTTTTTTTTATTTGTAGTTATTATGTTTTGTCTAAATTCATCTACAGATTTATATAAACTATTAATACGAGTTTTATATTCATTTTTATTCTTATTATCTATATTTTGTATTATTTCATCAATTTTCTTAAGAAGAGTTTTTTCATCTTTATTTTTTATATAAAATAAAATAATACTATAATTTTTTGAAATAATATTAATATTATCATAAAATATAGTATTTATATGATATAAATAATTTATTATTATTCGAGAATAATAATATTTATTAAGTGTATTTTTTAATATTTTTTCTTTATCTTCTTTTTTTTCTACTTCTTCATTCTCTACTTCTTCATTCTCTACTTCTTCATTTTCTTCTTCTTCTTTTTCTTCTTCTTCTTCTTTTTCTTCTTCTTTTTTTTTAAATGATTTTACTACACCCAAAGGATCAGGAACTTCATTTTTTATGTTTAAAGATTTGTCTAAAGATTTGTCTAATAATTTTATAATAAATGTTCGTTTTATTACTTGACAGTTTTCTTTTCTATTAGGACATACATTTTCATTTATAGAAATACATAAAAAATAAATAATATTTACAATTTTTGGTTCTTTTAAAATTTCTGTAATATATGACTCCTCTAATAGATTATCTATTAAATAATATTTGATTATTTCTTGTATTATTTCATAATTTTGTTCTGTATATAAATTATGTATATCTATTTCTAGTTTTTTATTCATTTCTTCAAGAATAAATATTCTTTCTGTATTTTCAAAGATTTTTTGTTTTGATTCATCCTTAAGTCCTTTTAATAACATATCATTATTAACTCCTTTTAACATTTTATTTTCATTTCCATAAATTTTTTCCATTTTTAGTAAAATATTTTTTATAAATACAAAGTATAATATATTTCTATATGACTCGGTATAATTTTTTTCATAATAAAGTATACATACTTTATCAAAATTCTCAAACATATCTATGAATACATAATAAGAACTATAAAATTTTTTAATATTCTTTAAAAGTTTATATAGTGTTATTGTTCTTCTTAAATTCATATTATTACTATTCAGATTTTTTGTAACTTTTTTTTTCAAGAATGTATACGAATTCTTTATTATTTTGTCTGTTTTTTTTACACCATCAATAATTAGTTCAACTAAATTATTCCTGTTAGATAATTTATTTCTAATAAAATGTTTACTATTATTACTATTTTTTTTTAAATGTATATTTTTGAATAAATATGATACTTTTTCATTTTCTGGTATTTCATTTTTATTTTCTGTTATTTCTTTGTATAATTTAGAATTATTATCTAATATAATTTTAATAATTTTATCTATTTCTATTTTAATATTACCTATATCTCTATATTTTTTTTTAAGAATATAATGATTAAAAATAATTTCCGGAATATATTTGTCTAATAAAATTTTATATTCCGGAAATATAAGTTTATCATAATTAGATATTTCAGTATTAATATAATTACATATTTCTATACATATAACTATTAATTTTTCATCAAAATGTTCAGATGTAAAAGTACTAATACTATAATTATTATTTGTAGAATTATTAGGTAATCTTATAAATACTGATTTTGGTTCTTGTTTTTTCTTTATTTCTTCTTCTTGATTTTCATCTCCTTCATCTCCTTCATCTCCTTCATATTCTTCATAAATATCACCTTTATTATTTGTATTTTCTTTAGAACCTTCACCTAACATACCACCTAATCCCCATACACGATAATCTTTTTTTCGATATCGCAATAACATGTTTTTTAGTATATATATATTTGTATATAATAAAAAAAAATGTAAAAAAAAAATAAATAAAAATATATATTGTTGGATTATTTTATGTAGATTTATTCTAAAAATTTGTTAAAATCTCTCAAATCTTTTTTGATTAATTCATTTTTTGTATTATTTATATATTTTTTATCTAATTTGTCTGGTTTAATACCTCTCTCGTTACAATAAATATATAGATTACTTACAAATTTTTTAACTTCAGGACCTACACCTATTTTATTAGCAGTTGTATTTTCTATATTTTCCCATTTTTTATTAAAAATTTTACAAAATTTATTATTTCTTTTTTTTTGTTTAAAATGTTCTTTTTGTATTTTGTCTTTCAAAACACCACCAAACATTCCTCCAAGAATAGCGAAAGTCATAACAAAAGCAAGAATAATAGGTGTTAATAAAACAGCCCATGATGTTTTGTAATAACAATTAGAACATAACCAATAAAGAATACCAGTCCAAAACATAATACCAACACCATGTGTAATAGCATACCATCTTTTATTTTTACCACCGTTTTTAAGTTCGTCATTTTTTATAACACCAAATAAACTTAATACAGTAGTGGTGACAGATAAAGTAAGATATATGACTGTAGGAGGACACCAACCATTACAGTTTTTTGAAGAAGATTTTCTTGTAGAATATTTTTTAGACATATTGTTTAATATACTATTATAAAATATAAAAAAAGATGTAGTTTAATTACAAATATGATATACAGAATAATATGGAGCATATAAGATAGCATTAGGAACACCTTCTGGTCGACTTGGAATATCTCCTTGAAGATAATGTCCTATATATTCTTGAACACCAAGACAAAAAAACATACAAAGAAATCCTTGAAACCCTTTCATAAGTGTATTACTATACAAAATATTTGCATAATATAATGATGGATAATACAATACATATACAAAAAAACTATACAAAAAACTTATATAACAATATAATCCTATATACGTATAAAACACCATATTATGAAATTCAATAGCTTCTTTTTTTGTAGAAGAAAATATAACAGGAACCCATAAAAGAATTCCTAAAATAGTCCCAGGCATACATATTGTATGTATATAGGAATTATAGCTAGAAAGATGTGCTTCTCCATAATATTCTATTTCTTTTTGGTTATCAATGCCTAGATATACAAAAAATATTTGTAAAAAATACCCTTGTAAAAAATATATACTATTTGTAACATATCTAGATAACATTTTCTATAAAATACAAATAGTATTTTTCTTTATACAAATTATATTTTTGAAGCATAATCCGCAATTTTATATGTACTATGTACTCTTTCAGGATTGGAAGATGATTCTACTGTATATCCCATTACAAGCGAGAACAATATCATAATTACAACCCATAAACCTACATTATGATTTTCTGTAGAGAATGTAAATAATACAAATAATGTTGTTAGAAAAAATACACCTATAGCAATAGAAATAACAGAAACCATTCTAGTATATATATATACTATATACTATATGTTAATATATAATGTGCGTTTTTCAATATATATAAAAGTTCTATAAAAGAGTATAATATACAAATACACTCTATGTCTTCTACAAAACACGATAAAGAAATTATGGATATGTTTGAAAATTCTGATTTAGGTCAAGCAATATCCGCAGATATTGAAGATATGACAGAAGTTATTTCCAATCATATATATGATACATTAATAGATATATATAAAATCGCAGAAGATATTGTAAAAAATAATAAAAATACACATTTTAGTACATTTCAAGGTCTCCTTCATGATATAAAAGAGTGGGATACAAAAACAAAAAAAAAATTTCTACGACACATTAAAAGAAAATTACAAGATATTTCTACTCTTATACAATCTTCTATTATAGGTGTTTCACAAATTCGTTTTAATTGGGTTTCAAGAACAAAAAATATTAATAAAAGGGATACACAAAGAGTTTTACAAGCAATAAGTATTTCTAGAAGTATTCCAAAACCAGAAGACTTTTTACATTGGTGTTGTTGCAATGCTATCTCTGAAATATATTCACACCCTTACTTATTTGATAATAGAAAATCAATATCTTCTTCCAAGAAACAAAAAAACAAAAAGCAACTTATAGAATTAATCGCAAAGGGTATTAAAGACGAGTTTTATTGTAGAGATACCGCAAATTATATTATAAAATCCTCTGTAACCTATGTTAAAGGTCATTCTTCTTTGTATGATAAAGAAGATTATATTGAAACAGAGGAAGAACTAAGTCAAGATGAAGAAGAAGAAGACGAAGAACAAAAAGATGAAGAAGAAGAAGACGAAGAAGATAAAAGTGAAGAACAAAAAGATGAAGAAAAAAATAGAGAGCTAGAAACTTCAAATTATGAGAAAACATCAGAAAATTTTGAAAAAAATATTGTTATTGAACAAAAAAGTAGTAAAAAAAAAAATATTTTATATGATTCTATAATCGAAAAAAAGAAATATATGGAAGAAAATCATAGTGATAATAGCAACGATGAAGGTGATGTAGAATATGTTTATGAAAGTGACGAAGGTGATGTAGAATATGTTTATGAAAGTGACGAAGGTGATGTTGGGGACGAAGGTGATATTGGGGACGAAGGTGATATATACGAGAATGAAGGTGATATATACGAGAATGAAGGTGATATATACGAGAATGAAGGTGATATATACGAGAATGAAGGTGATATTGAGGACGAAGGTGATATATACGAGAATGAAGGTGATATTGAGGACGAAGGTGATGTTGGGGACGAAGGTGATGTTGGGGACGAAGGTGATGTTGGGGACGAAGGTGATGTTGGGGACGAATGTGATGTTGGGGACGAAGGTGATGTTGGGGACGAAGGTGATGTTGGGGACGAAGGTGATGTTGGTGATACTAATGATATTGGTAAGAATGAAGATGGTGTGGAAGAATATAATAAAGGTAATGGAAGTGAGAGTGAAAGTGTAAATACAGAATATATGACAGACATAGAACAATTAGAAGAATTAAGTTCTGATTCTAATTAACAATAGATACTAATTAAAATTATAAAAATGCGTTTTTAATAGTTTAATCAAACCTTATATAATACTATATATTTAATAGTAATGGGCATTGCAAAGATTATATTTCATCCATTTACTCTGGGTATAATAGGTGGTCTATCTATTATTCTTTTAGCGTATATTGATGCTACCTGTCGTAAAATAGAAAGAAAACAAGAAACATATATTACATTATTTTTAGTTTCTTTGTTAGTGTTTTCTATAATATCTTATTACACGTCCTCTTATTATACAAAAAGTGATAATTGGTTAAATCAAGATTATATAACAAGTAAGCCAAATTTAGAACCATCTTCAAAACTACATTATATGAAATCAAAAATTCCTGATACAAAACCTACAAGTTTTGTAAAAAAATTAAGACCATTTCCAAAACAAGATTCTAATGTATCTATAGAAATTACAAAAAAATGATATTCTTTTCCGTTTAATATAGTATAAATATATTTATATATAGTGTATAACACATTATATATACATAAAAAATAAATATAATGTCTCTTCGTTTAAAAAAATTTGACATGAAGAGATTAAAATTTGATAGTGTTGTAGTATTATTAGGAAAACGAAACACGGGAAAAAGTTTTTTAACAAAAGACATTCTACATTCACATAAAGATATACCTCTTGGAACTATAATATCCCCAACAGAAAGCGCAAATCAATTTTTTACACCTCTTGCTCCAAGTTTCTTTATCCATGAGGAATATACCGCAGGGTTAGTGGATAGAGTTGTAAAAAGACAAAAAAAAGCAGTACAACAATGGCAAAAAGATAAATCTGTAGACCCTAGAGCATTCTTAGTATTTGATGATTGTATGTATGAAAACTCTTGGAAAACAGATAAAAATGTTCGTTTATTATTTATGAATGGAAGACATTATAAAATGTTATTTCTAATTACTATGCAGTTTCCTCTAGGTATGCCTCCTATATTGCGTTCTAATGTAGATTTTGTATTTATTTTACGAGAAAATTTTATTTCAAATAGGAAACGTATTTATGAACATTGGGCTGGTATGTTCCCTGATTTCAAAACATTTTGCTCTGTCATGAACCAATGTACAGAAAATTATGAATGTCTTGTAATAGATAATACCATTAAATCTAATAAAATAGAAGATTTAGTATATTGGTACAAAGCAGATAATCATAATCACTTTACTTTAGGATCGCCTGTATTCTGGAATATGGATAAAAAATATACACAACAAAAGAAAAATAATAATAATAGTAAAAACGACGATTCTTATAAAAATCCAAAAGAAACAAATAATTTAAAAGTCCAAAAATTAATTTAACATATATATACTATATAATATACATATGCCAATATTACAAGGAGATCAAAAATATTTATGTCAAGCAATAAATTGCTTACATTGTAAATTAAATACACATATTACGTGCACAAATGAAAAATTTGATACAATTTATAGTAGTATATGTTTTGGAGAAAATATTGTAACTATTAAAAAGAATGTAGAGATAACAGGAGAATTACAAGGAACTACTGGAACCTTTTCTAATAAACTTACTACTAATGAATTATGCGCGACAAGTGGAAACTTTACAGATAAAGTAAATATCCAAGAGTTATGTGTAACCGGGACAACAAATCTAATAGGAGAATTACAAGGAACTACCGGAACTTTTACGAAAGTTATTACCGATGAATTATGCGCAACAAATGGAAACTTTGATACCGTGGATACAAAAAATATATTTAATGTAGAACAAATATATTCATTGAACGATATGGAAAATGACCCTGGAATACAATTTTTTAGTTATGGTGGTGTGAGATTTAATAGTGATGTATCTGTAGATAAAAAACTTACTACCGACCAATTATGCGCAACAAGTGGAACAATAGGAGAATTACAAGGAACTACTGGAACTTTTTCTAATAAACTTACTACCGACCAATTATGCGCAACAAGTGGAAACTTTACAGATAAAGTAAATATCCAAGAGTTATGTGTTACCGGTACAACAAATCTATTAGATGAATTACAAGGAACTACCGGAACTTTTACCAATAAACTTACCACTAACCAATTATGTGTAACAGGTTCTTCTGGAACAATTAGTATAGAAGGAGCTATTATAGAAAATGTTGATGATAATATTATTTATAGAAAGACAGAAGGTTCTACAGGAATAGGAATTGCTGGACCTTGTGTAAAAGCTTATAAAACATTTACACCGACAGGTGGAGTAGATTATATAAATTTGTATGAAGATGGCAATGTTAGTTTTTATTGGGATAATAATAATAAACAACCTTGTTATGTTCTACATAAAACACCAAGTGGTTCAACTGGTTCTATAAACGATTATGTAAGTGTTTCAACAAATGTAATATCAAATTATACAAACGAACCACATGCATGGGTTGGAACAAATGAGACAGGTATGACTGGTTATTTTGGATGGATTTCATTACCAACAACACCTAATCCTATTTATGAACATTCATTTTATGGTTCAAGAACAGAAGCTATGTTATCAAGTTTTTCAAATTATTTGGATTATCCATTATACAAGTTAACCGTAAAAACAGGAAATGTAAATTTTAGTTTACCTGGAGCAACTGGTTCAGGGTTTACAATTATAGAAGTATTTAATAATTTTTAATAAATATTTATATATTATAAGTATATAAATAATATAATATGAATAATTTAAATGAAAGACCCCCAAAAAAAATATACGCTGATATTATTGAAAAAAGTCATTTTAGTAATAGTACAAAAATAGAAATTAATAATCCTATAGAAATACATGGAGATATCAGTTTTACAGGTAGTGAAACAGGAATGATAGAATTAACTGGATTATCAGGTGCTAATTGGGATCCTCTTCCTACTACATTAGAAGATGCATTAAATAGATTAGCAAAAGCCGTTTTTGTATTAAATAGTAATACCCCTATTGAACAAATATAATAATACTATATAATAATATATATGGACAAGATACAAAATAGACTTCAAGTATTACAATCACAAAATATTCAAAAAAAAATATATTGTGATAGTATTAAAAAAACAACTTTTAGCCAACAAGAAAAAATACAAATACAAAAACCTATACAAATACATGGTACAATTATAGGAAATAATAATTCATCATTACAATTAACAAAATTACAAGAAACAATACCCGAAAGACCTAGAGCAAATATTTGGGATACTAATACTCCTTTTACATTAGTAGAGGCAATTGATAGATTAGCAAGTGCTATTATATCTATAAAAGACCCAGATGATGATCTTATATTTCCGAATGGAATCCCTATAGAAAGTGAAATACAAAATATAGGAGGAACAGATGGTGGTGAAACAGATAGTGGTGAAACAAGAGCAAAATAAAAAACTATTTTATGTATATATTACAGTCGCATTTCTACAAGAACATTCACATCATCAATAATATCAGTATACTTGACTTTCTTGATTCCGTGATACTTGAGAAAAGAATGACATCTTGTACAAGGTTTGCTTATACCAAGTGTATAATCAAACAATGGAGATTTATATTTTGGATTATTCATAAGTCGAACTACATAAATAGTTCCTCCTAAATTTTGTTTTTCTCTCAAATTGTATATTTTCTTTTTTTTTAATACCTTATACAGAGCATGAACTTCAGCATGTAAGCTATGCGAAAAGGTATTTCCTACAGATTGTCTATGTTGATTCTCCGCATAAAATACATCTCCCTTTCAACTCAATACATGCTCCGACACGATGAGAAGAAGGAAAAAGACTTTTCTCGGTAATAGATATTGTGGATTGTACAATATCGAGGTCCTTTTGAGAGCACTTTTCAAAAGGGGTAATCCTAGAAATAGACATTGTAAATATGTCTTTTTTTTTTGTTATAATACTTATTATATACTTATATCATTAAATATTCAATTTTTTATATAATAATTTATTACACAATTTTATTATATATAATTATCATATACTATATATTTAATGAGTGAAAATAATACACCTTCTATATTACCAGCACTATATCAAGAAACAAAAAATATTGTAAATACCTCGAATGTTAAATTATATGACTGGGCTGCTGGATTAGAAATGGAAGCGACATATATATTACATCCGTTAGATAGCAAAATATCATGGAAAAAGGGATTAGAACAATTTTATATGTTAGATATTAGCAAAATTATAAAATATATTAATACAAAATATAGTGGAGATGAAGAGGTATATCCTACTATCGAGGAAGCAGAAGTATCTGGGAGAAAATGCGCAGGTGTATCTGTAATTGACCCTGACCCAAGACATTCTATGTTAGAAATTGCTACACCAACCCCTTATTCACAATTAGAAGAAGAAAATGCGAGTAAGACTATTGATAGTAATGACCTAATGTATTTCGTATTCAAGTTACAAGAAATTCAACGAAAAGCAATTCGTGACTTACAACAATTTTACGAAAAAGAAGATTTATGGAAAGATACAACTATGTTTCATTCAATTATTCCATATCCATATGCTATGTCCAATCGTGTAAAAAATGCTGATATTGTATTAGATGGTAAGAAGAATACTAAGAAAAAAACCAATTATACAGGTAGTTATCATTTTACTCTTACGTTACCCTTTTATACATTAGAATACGATAAAAAAAGTTATTATGAACCATATAAAAGATATATAAATCAATACCAATGGATAGAACCATTAATTATAGCTATGTATTCCACAACGGATATGAGAGGTATTGGTTCAGAAAAAAAGTACAGTAGAGCATCGTATAGAATTTTAATGTCTGGTTGGGGCAATCCAGGTGGAAGTGATGTTCGTAAATTTGAAGATGGTCTAACAAGAAAAGTAAATATACCTTTATATTGGAGAGAAGGACTAGATTTCCCAGGAAAAAAGAAACTAGAAAAATACTGTGCAAATCCTAAATTAAAATATAATGATGAATATGTAGACCCGGACAGAGATTTATATGATATGGGAGGAGACTTTCGCACACCTTCAGGAGACCATGGACAAAACTGGGATGTTCGTGATAGGTTACAAGGTAATTTCTATGGAATTGAAATGAGAATATTGGATTATTTTCCACCAAGACATATGGCGTCATTATTACGGTTTATTGTATTTTTAACAGAAAATGCAAGACATATGGAAAATACAATGTATGTATATGAAGATAAAGATTGGATACAAACAATGCATAATGCTTTTCGTGAAGGATGGAGAGCAGAAGTTCCAAAAGAGTATGTTTCTAAATTATCTAAAGTTCTTGGAATACAATTTGTAAAAAAGAAATATATGGTAAAAACATTTTGGAAGATATTATTAGATAAGTTATATAAAAAAAATCATAAGGGTTTTTATGTTGATGAAATGCTTCCTCAAATGATTTCTGGAGAAAAAGAGGAATACAATTTTCATCAAAAAAAGCAACCAAAACTTGTATATAAGAATCCTAATAGAGAAAGTTGGGATTTTGGATTTTTACTACAACTTAATAACACAAAGATTCAAAAAATGATATTAAAAACATGTATGAAAATACCAAATAATAAAAAACTATCTCTTGAAAAAATTACAAAAATATATACTAAAAATACAACAAAAAGTTGGAAACATAATATGATAGACATACTATATTTTTTTGAAAAAAGAGATGGGTTATCTATACAACCGAATAAATATGGTTCTATAGATACTATATCTATTTCTACGAAACAGAAAAAAAATATACAAAATGTAATAGAGAATTATATAGGATCTATTGTAGAATTATGGCCCGAACTAATAGAATATAGTAAAAAAAAGTAATTATAGTGTATATAATGACCGATATACATAAAAATATTCAAAATTTAATTGGTAAAGGTAAACAGGCTAAGGTGTATAGTTCTAGTATAAAAAATATTGTTATAAAAGTAATACCAAAAAAAAAATATAACAAAAAAGAATATTTTTATGCAAAAAAAATAGGAGATATGGGTCTATCTCCAAAAATATACAATAAAAAAATAGTAGATAATTATGTTTTATTATATATGCAAAAAATAGATTGTACATTATTGGATTGGGTACAAAAAAAAAGAACTACAAAAGAATATGATCAAGTATATAGAAAAGTAATAAAACTTGTTCAAAAATTACATTCTCATAATATACAACATGGAGATATTCATGTAGGGAATATTGGAAGAATAAAGAATAAATGGGTTCTTATTGATTTTGGGTTTACACATAAAAAAGGAGAATCTTCAGGACAAAAATTCTTAAGTAAAGAAACAAAAAAAATACGAATGATTCCCGAAACAGATAATAAAGGATATGAAGAATATTTTAAAAATATATTACAACCTTATAAAAAATTACCAACATTATTAAAAATTCACTTGTGGAGAATTTCATAATTACAGGTAGTCTGATATATTCATAGGAAGTTCTTCTATTTTTGTATTATAATATCTTTCTATTTCTTGTAATTTACCATATTCTCTTTCTGTTACCAAATTAATAACACAACCTTTCCTACCCCATCTTCCACATCTTCCAGAAGAATGTATATACCCTTCTTTATGAACTGGTAGGTCAAAATTGATAACCAAAGAAACCTGTTGAACATCAAATCCTCTGGATAACAACCCGGTGCTTAACAGAACACGTGTTGTACCGGAACGAAATTTCTCTATTGAACTAGTTCTTTCTTCTTGCGACATATTACCTGATACTAAACCAACGCCAAATCCTTCTTTTGTCAAAATATCATATAATCTTTCCACATCTGCTTTCTTATTAACAAAAATAATAGACTGTGTTATAGATATTGTACCAAATAAATCAATTAATGTATCTATTTTGTGTTCTCTTTTTTGTAATCCTACATAAAATTGTGCAATACCATCCAAAGTAAGCTCTTCTTTTTTTACTAAAATATGTAATGGTTTTTTTATAAATTTTTTTGAAAGTTCTAGAACTTCCGGTGGAATAGTCGCACTAAATAATGCTACTTTAGTAGTAAGTGGTATAATTTGAAATATGTCATATATTTGGTCTATAAATCCTCTTGATAACATTTCATCTGCTTCGTCTAGAGCAAATACTTCTAAATGAGAAACATCTAGTTTTTTTCTTTTCAAGTTATCCAAAACTCTTCCCGGTGTACCAATTACAATATGACTACTCTTTTTTTTTCCCCATCTATCATACTCGGAACTTTTTGTACCACCAATAGATAACTTTATTCGTATATCTTTCATATAAAAACTTAAAGCGGATATAACAGTATGTATTTGGGACGCAAGTTCTCTAGTTGGAGCTAAAATAATAGCTTGTGTATAATCCTTATCTGTCTTAATTCTCTCTAATATACCAATCGAAAATGTTCCTGTTTTACCAGTTCCTGATTGTGCTTGTGCTATAATATCATTACCTTGAGCTAATGGAACAATTGCTCTTTTTTGTATAGCACTTGGTTTCTCAAAACCATATGCATATATTCCTTTTAATACATGTTCTTGTAATCCCATATCATCAAATGATTCATATGTTATAACTTTTTCTCTCGAATCTTCTATTTCATTACTTGCATCTGTAGTTGTATCTGTAGTTTCATCTTGTATAACTTCTTGCTTGCTTTCACTTTTGTTCATTGTAAGAACTATATAATAGATATATTATATATCTGTTTAAGTAATACTATTTACAGGAATCATCAGATTCCTCAGACTCCTCATAACTATCAGAATCACTTATTTCTTCACTTAGTGAATCGTCAGGATTAGAAACTGTATGCTTTTCTATATATTTATGTAAATACCCACCTTCTTGTACAACTAACTCCCTGTATTCTTCTATAAAATTATATATTATATAAGGGTCTTCAATGGCTCCAACAATAATTTCTTCTAAAGAAAACATAACTTTAGAATTATCTCCATTTACAGAACCAAAATATATTTTTTCTTCCCAAGAAATTTTACGAAAATCTGATATTTTTAGTAATTCATTACTACTAAATGTAGTTGTATTATCAAACATATAGAACATACGAATTAGAATATAATCTTTATACTTATAAACCGATGGACAAAACTTTCGCACTAATTCTTTTTTAGACGGAGGGTGTTTTGATTTTAGTAATAGGTCATATAACGTATTAATAAGATCAGGATGAACAGAATTCATGATTATTATATATATATATTGTAAAAAACTTTATATAATTTTATATAATTTTATAAAATTAAAAAGACGAGAAACTGGGATTTGACAGGGTATTAGAGTACACGGATGGTGGTAAAGGAACAGTTTTATAACAAACACCTACACCGGTTGTATTAGGAGGAGAACAATGGACAGAAACATTATTTACATCACAATATGTATTACATTCTACTGGTTTTGCAGTACAAGAGTCACACGATAATTTCTCTTTACAATAGTTTCTACAATTTCCCATAATAGAATTAGCATTTGTAGTAAGGTATCTTCTGTAATCATATGTATTTTTTATTTGATTTGTAGTTCGTAACAAAGAATTGTATGTTTCCGAAGAACGATAATCTGTAAAAGTTCTACCATCGTTCATAATAGCAGGACACATAGAATATTTATTATTAGGAACTTTTAGAGAATCCTTTATTTGAGAAATTGTTTTATGTTCGGGAGTATCTTTAAATACAGTATATTTATGAATATCGTAATGGGAATTAAACCCATCCATACTTTTTTCAGACAAAGAATTCATTCTATATAACTAATATATATTTTTTTTAATGGTTAAGATTCTTCTTCCGATTCATCAGAAGATTCTTCATCGGAAGATTCATCATCCGATTCAGATGACTCTTTAGACTCTTCCTTTTTATTAGTAGATACTTCTATAACTTCTATATCATCTTCTTCCTGATTATCTTCTATATCATCTTCTTCCTGATTATCTTCTTGATAATTACCTTCTACATTTTCTGGGACAGAATCTAGTAAAGGTTCCATTCCTTCTGGAACACTTGGTAATATATTTGGTAAAACATTTGGTAAAACATCAGATAAAATATTTGTTTGGTATGGGTTCATACCAGATGGTAATGGACACATAGGGACTTCTTCTTGTAAGCATTCTTTACTTTGTTTTTCCAATAAAGAATGAAGAGCGGCAATATCATGATAATTCTTACTAACACTATTTTTTAGATTTCGTACTTCTTTATTCGTAAAAAATAAAGCAGCACAAATAATAGAAATAAGAATCACAAGCAATACCAAAATAATAGTTTGCATATTCGATGCTTGAATATTCATGTATAGTATTAGTAGATTATATTAATTATTGGTTAAAACGCAATAAAGGAGTTATATGTTATGGTACTTTTTTTCTTGTTATATTACTATATGATATTTAATTATAGAAATAAAAATTATAAAATATGGGGTCTAGGAGGTGAAGGAACAGGTAATATGGGGGGGGGGGAATAAAGATATATTTATAAATAAATCACAAGAAATAATAAAAGATATTCAAGAAGAATATCCTAATATTCGTATATATGATTATATTAATATAAGAGAAAAAGAAGAAGATATAGAAAAAATTACAAAACTATTTCCAGATAAATATTTAGGTTCTTTTTTAGGTATAAATAAGTCTTATAAAAATGTATATACAAATTTTGCAAGTTCATTGGAAGATATTAAAAATAATAATATAGAAAATTTTAATGTAGAGAAAAAAAGAGATAAACTTTATAATTTAGTAAATAAATATGATAAGAATGAGCTTTTAATAAGAAGCTTATACCATCTTCATCTTGAACAAAAATATTATTTTGAAAATAGAATATTACAAGAAACCGATACATATAATACATGGTTTATTACTTATTATATAAAAAACAACTTATATGGTGGTATATTCTTATTTAGAAATAATAATAATCCTAATTTATATAAAATTCAGGGAATTACAAAATATTATGGTCCTGTTATTACTAAAATATTTCATAAAAATATAGAAATAGAAAAATTAAATACTTTACTAATACCGGTAGTAGAAAAATTTGTTGCAAATCTTGGTGGAATAAGAATATATGTTGATCCTATGGAAAAACAAGGAGAACTATTAGAAAAATATTATGGTTTTGTAAAAACAGACGAAAAAAACATACAAGGTTTTGATACAAATTATGGTAAAGAATTTAATAATTATTATATTAAAGAAATATAACTACATTTATATTATACAAATACTATTTTTTTTTGTTTTTATTCCAAATGAGGTGTTTGTATTGTTTTATACTTATTTCTAGCAATTTTATATATTATATGATAAGTTATACTATTTTTTTTTTCAAGTCGTTTCTTGAATTTTGTTTCAGAAAAATCATTTGACTGTGATTTCACATGTGCCGAAAGTACTTTGAAGAGGTTTCAAGCCTATTTCCAACATCTGCTTGATGCGATTGGTGGATTCACCTTTTTTAAGGTGAATCCACCACTCGTAGCCATTATTTGAATCAAAGATTCCTGAGCCGGCTGTGAAGCTATCTTTTCCAAAAATCGCAAACAGCTCAGCTGTTTTAAAGAAAACCTTGGAGTGGATTTTCCGTTGTAAACGCCTCGAAGCCTTTTCTTTATCGGGGTACGCGAAAGATACAGTTACATGGTTCCCCTCCGCTGGTATTCCATGTTCAGTATCGGTGTATTCCCAATTCTTGAGCACACTGGCAATCAACACTGCATTTTCACAGAGTCCCTTTACGATCTTGACAAACAGTGGGTAGTTTTCAACATACTCCCCAAGCGAGATCAAAAGGTTCTCAAGCAAATCCTCCACATCGTCTTTGTCAAGACCCAGCTTCACTAATGACTTTACGACATTTTTGACACTCTCAGTGTCAAAAATGGCTTCATAAAGCATAGAATTTGCTTCAAAAATTTGCGACTCGAGGGCTCTTTTTTTCTCTTTGAGATCATTTAAACTCATTCCCCCTTCTGCCGGCTGCTTCGTCAAATGATCCAACGATTCTTCCAGTTCAGCAATTTTACGTGTTGCTTTAAAAGATAGCTCCGCAAGCTGTTTTTGTTCACACTTGAACCTTCTTGATAATACACAGCCCATTCTAAGTTATCAAGCGCAACCGAAAAGTTTTCGAACGCAACCGAAACGAAGTTTGTGTTACTTCGCTCGAGTGAAAATAGTAATATATGTCCTTGACCCTCCCCCCGTGTCAATTTTTTTTGTTTTATTCCAAATTAGGTGTTTGTATTGTTTTATACTTATCTCGGGCAATAGAAATAATATCCTTAGAAAACCCTTCCATTTCGAGTAAATCTAAAGCAATATGTTCTTCGGATATTCCTTTATGAACTTTATAGGTATTTTCTAATAATTTTCCCTCACTATCTCTTGTAATTTCGACACAATAGTTCATAACCTTTTTCTTTGTATCTTTTTCTAATACTCCTAAGGAATGGTAATGAGTAGTTACTAGACAACATACATTTGTAAATGTATTCGAAATATACTTTAAGATAGAATATGCCCCTGCAATACCTTCTTTGTAATTTGTAGATGTAAAAACCTCGTCTAACGCAACAAGAGACTGATATTCGGAATCCAAGGTTTTCATCTTTTCTATAAATGTATGACATCGTCTCATTTCTGCCTGAAAAGTAGATGCTTTTCCTTCAATATCAGGAACATGGAAATATGTATCAATATATTTGTATGGTTTGGTAGTAACCCATTTTTTTGCGAATGCTATACCAATTGTTTGAGATAAAATACTATTTACAAAAATAGTTTTTACAAAAGTAGATTTACCTCCGGCGTTTGGTCCAGTAATTAAAAATGTATTGGTTTTCTTCTTACCTCCTAATGAATTTGGAACAGGGGTATTTGTAGAGGACAATATAGATGGGTTCCAAAAATCTGTATAATTTCGTTTTTTACCAAAAGAAGAGAACGTCCAAGGTAAATTGGTAAGTGTTTGTATATAGGAATATACAGAATATATAGCATCTATGTATCCAATTTCAAATATATATTTTGATAAATCTTCTAATACAGACTGGCTTTTTGTATAAGTTGCTAAAATACAACCTTTATTTGAGAATATGGAACATTGTTTTTGTATAGATTCTTGTAATAATACAGATTCTACAGAGAAAGATTTTATAGATTCTGGTAAAAGAGAAGATATATCTGTAATAGCATGTATAGTTTTACCAACTTGTATAACTTGAGATGCTGTTCGTAATTTTGTATGAATCATATTTGTAATATTATTAGTTAATTTGGACATACTAAAAATAGTGTATAAATTGTAAAAATACATAGCAAACCATATACCTGTAGAAAGTAAAGTTAGCATAGCTGTTTTATTTCCAATAAAACTAACTGTAAATACTTTAGAACGAAGTAATTTAAACACTTGATAAAAAGAAACTTTTACTTTCATATATCGTAAAAAAAGATAGGGAACTAGTATAGTAATAACAGGTGCCATAATACTAAAAAATGGAGAAACAAACATTTTATAAAAAGTAGTTCCCTGTAAAATAAGTTCATTTGCATTAATATGTTTTCCAACAACTGGTAATTGAAAATATACCATATCAAATAACGTTTCTGTTTGTTCATCCTTCTTTTTCCATAACCAAAAAACATCTTCTGGATTTTCTATATTTTGTAAAACTTTTTTTATATGTTCTCCAAATTCTTTATGTTCTATAAAATACTGTAATAGTTGTTGCCTTTTCTTAATTTCATCTGTGTCATAGGTTGGGTTTTGAAAAATATATCGTAAAACATATTTTCCATATGGGGTAATAGTATGTTTTGTAAAACATTCATATATAGAATCTGTTCCTGTATCATTTGATGCAAAAAATTCTAAATCTTCATATACATGGTCTTCAATATCTAATCTAGAAGGTGTATTTTTTGGAAATAGTATATTTTGAACTGTTTTTTCCAAAATAGTATTTTGTTTCATATTTTCAAATTGTTCTTGTAAAGGAACTTCTCCCTTTACAGAAAAGAGTGTGTTTTGTATATTTTGAACAAGATTCATGATATAAGTATAAAAATGATAAATATATATACTACAAACCGCAAAAATAATACTATATATTTATAATATACTATGACAGAAAGACTTCCAGAATATACATCTCAATTCAAAAATGATTTTGATTCATCGAAAGTATCTGACCCAAGAACAACTCGTGGCTGTGATTTTACCTGGTTTAACACAAGTGGTGAAAATATTATAAAAACAAATTACAATAATTGTAATGGCTCAATAAATAAACATAACTATCCTTGGGGGAAAACAAAAAATATTTCCCATACATCATTTCAATTATTGAACAATAAAAATAAAGAAGGATGTGATTTTTTACAATCCTTATCTTTACCTTCTACTATTCCTGTAAATTATAAATGTGTTGTGCAGAATTGCTCTTGTAATAAATAGTATAAAGATATTATAACTATATAGTATATATAATATTCGCTAATGAGTTCTATACAATACGACACAATCAATAAAGAAACTATTCAAGTAGGTTCTACAATATATGCTTTCCCAAGACTAAAGCACGAAAACAATAAAAGTTATTTTATAAGAAAAAATTTTTTTATAAAATCTGCTCCATCTACAGAAAAAGAATATGTAGAAGCAATTCAAAAATCATTAATAGAAAGTTTTACAAAGAGATTAGGATGTACTTATTCATAATATGTATTCATAACATTCATCTGATCTTCTTCTAATTTATCATATATTTTACAAAATTTAGAAATATTCCATAGGTAAAAAACTTTTTTTGGAGGTGTATAAGATTTACATTTTTTTCTTAAATCAAATTTACAAAATTTTTCTACTTTAAATGTTCCTTTTTTACGACTACCTGTAATTTTTCTTTCATATAAAATATAATCTTGTGTATATATTTCATCTAATTGTAATTCTGAAATTATTGGATAACTTGGAAAATAACCAAGAATAAACAAAATATTACATTGTAGCATTTCATCTATAACTTCTCGTGTTAGACTATTTGGGATATAATTTTGATTTATATATTTTATATTTTTCCTATCTCTCAATCTTATACACGCATTATTTTTATTATAACTTGGTAAAAAAATATTTGTATAATATTTTAATTTACGATTATTATCAAATGTAAATAGAAGCATATTATTCTTTTTTTTTATTGTAATATCAGAATAATAATCTGATAATATCATTGTAAGTGTTGATTGTAAATTTTTTCCCTTCCAATGTCTTGGTTTGCTTGGAATAATAAATCCTTTATAGTATTCAGTTCCCCAGTGATTTAGATGATTAACATCTCCTAAATCTACAAATACAAATTCTTTTATTTTTGGAAATAAAACTATTGGACTTATATCTATATCTGCTCCAAAATATAATAATCTTTTCATTATATTATATAATAATATAATGAAACCTAAAAATCATAAAAATACTCTTGAAAAGGGTATATGTGAATTAAAAGAAATTAAAAAAATAAATATAAAAATACCAAAAAAATTTATAATATCTAAAATACAAGAAAATAATTGTTATTTATTATGGAATAAGTATAAAAAAGAATGTAATAGATTGCATAATTATAAAACATTACGATTATATCATTTAACAGAAACATCAAATGTAAAATCTATATGCAAAAATGGTTTTGATATTTCACTTTCTAGAATGAGAGCATTTGGAAAAGGTATAAATTTAGCAAATACTATTTCACATCTTAAACATTATTATAATATGTATAAAAATAAAAATAATAATGTAAGTATTATTGTTTGTGAGGTATGTGTTAAAAAATCACATGAAAATGAATCTGATATAACAGCAGATAAATTTATAGAAAAATATGGTTATTCAAAACCAAAATATATGAGTCCTAAAAAAGGATATGATAGTATGTATGCTGGTCCAATTTGGATAATACCATCAAGTTCAAGAGTGTATCCATCTTTTGTAATAGAAGGTAAATTTATATAAATAGTTTTATATAATATGTATTAAAATATATGAATATATTTATCTTTAAAAGCTCTTGAAGGAACTTGTTTCATATGTTTTACATAATGTAATGTATTTATTTTCCATGTATGTGATTTACCATTTATTCTACGAATATAAATAAAATCATAATTTGGAGCAGAATATATAGGAATACCTATTCTTTTACATTTTCTTTGAAAAGACACATCACCTCCAGATTTTACATTATCAAATACTATTTTGGAAAATACATATTTATGTATAAATAATGTTGGACCTGCTATATGAAAAACTTTTCCAATAGTTCCTGAACTTAGAAATAATTTATTTAATTCAGGAATATACACATAAAAAGAATTTCTTCCAAGAACATATGCTTTGTATTGTATCATAGATTGTAAATTAATTAAAACATAACTTGGACCATAATAATCATCATCATCCATTTTACACCATATCATATCATTCTCTTTCATCTTGGAGACTGAGTATTGATTACATGCCCATTGTGTTAATTCTGGTTTTGTCTCTACAATATAATTTCTAATTCCTTTTTGTTGTAATATACTTTCTACTTTTTTAATATCAATTCGCATATTAAAAATAATACATAATGTTTTATGAGGATATGATTGTCGTAAAAAATTATGTATAATATTTGGAAGAAACTGGAAACCTTTATTCGTAATAGTAGTTATAAATACACCTTTATTTCGTAATTCTTGAAAAGGATAAGAAAACATAGGTTTTCTAGTATTTCTTAGATTTTTAAGTCTATGTATATTTCTGTAAATCTTACTACGATCCATATACTATTATATATAAAATTGATTAATATATAAGACGATATAGGATTGATAAAAAAAAATATATAAAGTATCTTACCCTGTATATACAATAATACGTATTTACGAGTATATCTCTTTTACATAATGGAAGAAGTTTCATCATATTATCGATGTAAGAAGATAAAACATACAGGTGATTTGGAAATCAATACAATATATTGGGAAAAAGAGGATGTGAAAGAAGAAGATGACTCAGACTCGGATTCAGAAAATGAAGAAAAAAATAATACAAAAAAACTAATCATTAGAACATATGGTTTGACAAGAGAAGGGTATTCAGTATGTTTAGAAATTACAGGATTTAAGCCTTATTTTTTACTAAAATTACCAGATACATTTTCTACTAGTCTAATTAGACAATTACAAAACAAAATACTGTATTTTATGCCATATTATCATAAAAAGGATATATCGTTTTCTGTAGTTCAGATGAAGAAACTATACTATTTTGATAATTATAAGAATCATACATTTTTGAAATGTTCTTTTACAACAGAAGGTTCTCGATGGAGCGCGATTAAATCTATATCATCTAATGAGAAACCATATGTTACATCAAGTGATATTATAATTAAAAAGTCTCGTGTATATAAAATATATAGAAAAGAGTATGTATTTGATATTTACGAGTCAAAAATAGATACAATTATACGATTTATTCATATTTCTAAAATAAAACCTACTGGTACTATTTTTGTGGAAAAGAAGAATTGTAAAAGTTGTTCTACGCGGACAACTTGTCAGATACAATATACTGTAGATTATAAGAATATTGTTCCTGTAGAAAATGAATGGATTGCCCCATTTCGGGTATCGTCGTATGATATTGAATGTACAAGCATTGATGGAAGTTTTCCACAGGCCTCACGAAAAGGTGATGAAATTATACAGATTGGAACTACTACAAGAATATATGGTCAAAAGAAATGTTGTATTCGTTATATTGCGACATTGAAAGAATGTGCAAAAATAGAAAATATTGAACATGAAAATTTCACAGAACATGTTATTGTAGAGTCTGTAAAAACAGAAAGAGAACTTCTAATAGCTTGGAAAAATCATATACAAAAAATAGATTCTGATGTACTAATTGGATATAATACATTTGGTTTTGATAATAAATACTTATACGACAGAGCAAAATTGTTAGGTTGTGAAAAAGCATTTTCTAAATTAGGTAGATTACCTGGTAAAGAATGTGTATTAAAATCAAAGATGTTAAGTTCTAGTGCGATGGGTCAAAATCTTCAACATTATCCAGTTATTCCAGGACGTGTTCAGATTGACTTATTACATGTAATACGAAACGATCATAATCTTGGTTCGTATAAATTAGATAATGTAGCAAAAGAATTTATTGGTCTTCAAAAAAATGATTTACCACCACAGCAAATATTTGAAAAATACCATTCTGGTTCACCAGATGATATTCGCACTATTGCGGAATATTGTATACAGGATTGTATTCTTGTAAATGATTTATTTGATAAGTTGGACAAATTTGTAAATAATATTGGAATGTCTAATATATGCTTGGTTCCTATTGATTTGTTATTTACAAGAGGTCAGGGAATTAAGGTTTTTTCTAAGATTGCTGAGAAATGCTTGCAAAAAAATACAGCCTTTCCAACATTAGAACAAATTACAGATAGAAATGCTGGGGGTAAATATGAAGGTGCGATTGTCTTAGATCCAGAACCCGGGTTTTATGATTCTCCTATTGCTGTATTAGATTATGGTTCTCTATACCCTTCTACTATCATTGAGCATAATATTTCGTATGAAACATATGTTCAAGATCCAAGTAGAATGGATAAAGATTCTATGGATATTCGTTATAATATATTAACATACAAAGATAATGAAATACATATAGATAATATTTACGCGGAACCACTAGAAAAGACAGCAAAAGATTCCTATGATAAAAAGATGATGCCCAATATAGATAATAAAGGTATTATACCGAGTCTTTTACAAGATTTATTGAAAGCAAGAAAAGCTGCTAAAAAAGAAATGGCAAAAGCTACAGATCCTTTTAAAAAGGCTGTATATAACGGTAAGCAACTGGCATTAAAAATTACAGCAAATTCTGTATATGGATATACAGGAGCAAAATATAGCGATCTTCGATTTATTTCATTAGCAGCATCGACCACAGCAGGTGGAAGACAAAAAATTTATGATGCGAAAAGTCTTGCTGAAAAACATTATAAAGGTGCTAAAGTAATATATGGCGACACAGACAGTATTTTTTTGAACTTATCTGGTTGTGAAATATTAAAAGGATTACAAGGAAAAGCTCTATTAGGTGGAACTATTACATTAGGAGAAGAGATGGCAGATTTCATTACATCACAATTCCGAAAACCACAAGTATTAGAATATGAAAAGACATTTTGGCCTTTTATGATAATTACAAAAAAACGATATGCTGGTAATAAATATGAATTTGACACAGAAAAATACAAATTTACTGGAATGGGTCTTGTTACAAAAAGAAGAGATAATTCTCCTATTGTAAAAAAGATTTATAAAGGAATCTTAGATATTTTATTTGGAGGAGAAGAATCTTCTAAAGCGATTACAAAAGCAGTATCGTTTTATCAAAAAAGCATACAGGATGTCTTAGAAGGAAATATTGACCTTTCTGATTTGGTTGTATCCAAAACTCTTAAGACAGATTATAAGAATCCAACACAAATAGCTCATAAAGTCCTAGCGGAAAAGATACGTGATAGGGACCCTGGAAACGCTCCTTCTTCTAATGAAAGAATACCCTATATTTACATAGACCATAGAGAACTACAATGTTTTGTATGTAATAAAAAAAAGTTACATATTAATAAGTGTAAATGTATAAAATGTATGAACTTATTTTGTTCTAGTCATATTACACAACATAAAAAATATTGTGTCTCAAGATGTAGAATTTGTTGGGGTAAAGAAACGGATATGGATATCATATTTTGTAATGTTTGTAAAGGCGGGTATTGCAAGAAACATAGATTAGAACACAAATGTACAAAGATACAAATGAAAGTTCTTCAAGGTGACTTGCTAGAAACGCCTAGTTATATTATGAAACATAATATTAAAGTGGATTATAGATATTATATAGAGCATCAAATTAAAAATCCTGTACAAGATATTTTTGATTTAATACAATCTATTAAAAATAAAAATGTTATTCACGATTTATTAGAAACTGATAATCGGAAAAAAACAAATTCACGAAGTATTAGGGATTTTTTTAGTAAGAAGAAGTAAAATTCTTATTCAATAGTAATAGTTTGTTCTGTTTTAGCTTCTGGTTTTTTTCTACGAGTGTATTTTCTTTTAGGTTTTACAACTGGTTCTGTTACCATAGATACATTAGATTCTGTTTGTGGAGATTTTTGAGGAACAGATTTTGAAGGTTGGGTTGGAAAATTCTTGGATAGTGATACTTCTCTAACATTAGAATTGATTTGTGTAGTTGCACTTTGTCCTTGTGGGGTTACACTTTGTCTTTGTGGGGTTACACTTTGTCTTTGCGGGGTTACACTTTGTCTTTGTGGGGTTACACTTTGTCCTTGTGGGGTTATATTAATGTTAGATGATTGAGACAAAGTATCTGGGTGTCCCATAGTATCTTGAACACTTTTTAGATAGTGAATTTGTTGAGCAAATGTAGTACATAAATTTGTTAGAGAGGTCACTTGGTGTTCAAGAGACTGTAGTCGATGTTTTATTTCCATAAATCCTAGTCTTTGACTTGCTGACATTATTATATATACAATATAAGGAGAATATTCATGTATTTTAAACGCTTATAATTTTATAACATCCTTTTTGTATCACAATGAATACTACAATGTAATAAGTACATATTTGGTTTCATATTATATAATACCTTGTATTTTTTGTCAAGTAAGTCATGATTACCACAGTTATAAATATTCATATTAATCGCACATAGTCCAGCTGCTATTTTTTTATATATGAATGGTTTCCCATATACTATTTTGTTTTGTATTATAGAACATTTTCTTCCTTTTGGAAAAGATATAATACTATTTGTAATATTTTTATATTGTTGCAATAATTCAAAAAAAGTTGGATAGAGTCCATCGTCATCATCTAGTCGTATTGTGCAATAATTATCTTGAAATGTAATTGTATTAAATTGAGAAAAAGATTCTATAAAGAATACTTTAATATAGGGAAACTGTTTTGTTATATACAATAACCTTTTTTTATAGAACTCGGGTAAATATGAACTTGTATATATATGCCATTCAAAGTTCTTGTATGTTTGTTGTACAATAGAGGGAAGTGTAATTGTTTCAAATACTGTAAATTTATAAGATAATCTTTGCTTTGAAAACAAAACTTTCTTATATTGTTCTACAGATTTACTATTACGTGTTAGTCTATAAGAAGTAGAAGTTGGATCAAAAATAGAGAATCTTGTAATAATATACACTTTCATATATAATTATAAAATAGAATACTATGTAGAATGGAACATAGAATGAATAAGATGTTTAGTATATTTTCTATGTTCTATTTTACTATTTTTATGAATAGATGTATCAAATAATAAAGAAATATTACCAAAAGGAAATGTGGATATATATGTTTTACAGTAAGAAAAAATAAAATTATCAGCAACTAATTTTGTTTTATAATTTCCTTGTATAGATTTTTCTATACGAGGAAACATTTTTACAAGTTTTTCTATTCCTTTACGATTATATAACAAGACTTTTGTACCATAACATACTTTTTTATACGGTGTGCATAAATTTTTTTTTTTGTAGTTTTTTATATTATCTTGTAAAATAGTATTTGGACCAGTTGGTAATAAATTAATACACTCCCATATATTTGTATATCTTGTAAAATATTGTAACATATTACTGTTTTTTACAAAATGTTCTAGTTCTATATTATCTTCCATAACAATACAATATGGGTCATTATTTTTATAAGCTTCATGTATTGCCTTTATGTGTGATACAAAACAACACAATTCATTTGGATTATGTATCTTATATCGCTTTACAAGATATTGTATATATGGTATATTTTTATGATATGCTTCTATTCTTGTAGATTGCAATGAGTAAAAATCAAATTGTTTCTTCATAAACTCATTTCTTTTTTTTTCAGATTGTAGATTAATATAATAAATGGGAAACATATATATATATATATAATACAATAGTTTGTTATAATAATATTACAAAAGATGCGTAAGAAAGTTCGTATATGTATGAATATATACAAGGAATATTTTATAGTGTATAAATTGTATTATATAAAGAAGTTTTTATATTTTGTATAAAATGAAAAGAAAACATTCTCATGCTTTTCCTATACATTCAAGAAAAAATGAAGTTCGAGATGATATTACAAATGGAGAAGAAGATGATGGAAGTAATGGTGTTGGTATTGGGATACTAAAATCATTAATGAAACAAAAAGTAGATTGTATTGGAAACCATATCTGGTTTAATACAGATGTTACAAATCAAAGTATTAGTCAATTAAATAAAATAATTCATGCTAAGAACTTTTTGTTTTCACAAAAAAAAAGAGAATCTGAAAATACTTTTGAACTTATCCCAAAGCCATTATATTTGCATATAACAAGTTATGGAGGAGACTTGTTGGAAGGAATGGCTGGTGTAGATTGTATAGTAAATTCTACTATTCCTATTTATACAATTATTGAAGGTTATGCTGCAAGTGCGGCAACATTTTTATCGGTTGTTGGTAAAAAAAGATATATGACAAGAAATTCTGTGTTACTAATTCATCAATTAAGCGCGGGTGCTTGGGGGAAAATGGAAGAATTGGAAGATGAACATAAAAACAATACATTTTTTATGAAAAAAATATATTCTTTGTACAAAAAATATACAGAGATTTCTAAAGAGAAACTAGAAAAAAAGATGAAAAGGGACATATGGTGGGGATACAAAAAATGTAAAAAATATGGTTTTGTAGATGAGGTTTATACAAATGAATAAATTATAATATTATAATAATCCATCTTTCATATATGGTAAATTTCTACCTTGTAATTTTTTTCTTTTAACATTTTCAGGAACATCTATATCCGGACAGAACATAGAGTTTTGTGCGGATACAGGAATACCACATTGTCGTAAATAGTCAGTGTTTCTATAAAAAGAAGTAGTGCTCATACCACCTCTTATAAAATGTCTCGGGATACTATTTGCTTGTTTATAAATATCTCTTTGGACAGATTTTTCAAGCGGGAACCATCTTTCTTTCATATCTACTTGATTATTACAAGATTTAGAAACACGACTGGTTTCTCCATGGGACAATTTGCTAAATGTATCAGTATTCATAAGAGGAGCTCTACATTCTCCCATATAGGGAACTGACCTGTATGGTCTAGTTTCAAGAGATTGTCTTGATTTGGTATGTGTCATAACATTTCCTGCACAACCATTACGCATACGAGAATCATATTCTACATTACCACATACCATAGACGGATAATGTTGTTGTAGTCCAACTTGGCATAAATAATCATTTGTTGGATTGCATCTAGAAGTAAAACCAAATGCATAATCAGACATATGTTTGTTTGCATCTTTTTTCCAATCAATAACACATTTGTCACTGTGTAAGTTTGTATTATTCATAATCCAATTATTGCACATAGAACTATTCTTTTTGTTTGACATAATGTATTAGTCTATATAATCTATTATTATATTTTAATTCTCGTTTATGATATTTACAAAAAGAGCATTTATGGAACGCTAGTTCTAAACAATTTTCAAATAAACATACTTTTATAATAGTATTGTCTATTAGTCTGTATTTATATGTATACATATCAGGACTCGTGCGAATAAAAATCCCATTACTTTGTTCATACAATGTGGGTGTGTGATACATTATTCTATAATATAAAAATAGTAAATATATTATATAGATGGTTGTCCGCAATATAAACCTTGTTCTTTACATGTAGGACCTGTTTGAAAACACCATTTAGAAAAAGAAGTTTGGTCTGGAATACATTGGTATGCCCTTGTATAAAATTCTCTTTGAGAATTTCTTCGTTGAAATATATCAGATGTATCTTTGTATAATCGTATATCAAACTTTGATTCAATATCCTTCCTTGTTTCTATATTCTCTTCTGTATCACATACAAAAACAGCAGGTGCTTTTTTCTTTTTACAAGAATCATTTATGTAATCAAAGTTCATAAAAGGATTATTATCTGTTGGAACTGTTTTTTTTTGTACTTTTGTAGAATATGATGTAATAGGATTGTCAAAGGTTTCTTTTTTTTTCTTCGAAGTTTCATATATATACCATACATATGTAAAGACGATAGGGAACAATGGTAAAAATAAGAAGCATACATTCCTTACAAGAACAAAAAGAAGTATATTTGAAAAAATAGAAAAGCGAACAATCGCATTAATTGTTTTTGCACCCATAGTATAGTTTTTTGGAATAACATCCAACATATATTTTTTATCAAATATAATTTCAGGTGTCTCAAACCAATAAGGTATTGTCATACTTTATTTTTATATATATACTTTACATAAATATATATATATAAAAAAAAATTAATAAAATTATAAAAATAAAAAATACCAATATATAATATTATACAAAATTATTTTTTCATTTTCTTTTGTAATCTTCTACGAACCTTTCTACTTTTCGGATTACCAGACTGTTTAAACATATCTGCCATACCAGACATATTTTTCATCATATTCATCATACTTGACAAGTCAGGCATACCTCCGTTTGAATCACCACCCGATCCACCCATTCCGCCTGTAAATAATTTTGTTGCATCTTTTAGTAGGTCTTCTTGAGAAATCTCACCACTTTCCATTTTCTTTTGTAACTTATCTGTAACTGTACTAACTAGTTTCCCAATTCCATTATCTTTATCTCCTGACATCATTGATTGAAATAGTTTCATCGGATTATCCATACCTTCCATACTACTATTAATATCAATTTTCTCTGATTTAAGTTCTTCTGATATTTCTTTTGCAAGTTTTCCTATAGAAGAAGATTCTATCGGGTCCTCAGTTCCACTATTACTTTCTTCATTTTCTTCATTTTCTTCATTTTCGGTTTCTTCTCGTATTGTTCTTTTCCATGTAACCATATTTGAAATAATTTCTGGAAAATCATGTATTGTAGTTTCAATAGATTTCATAGTCTCTTTATATTTTACAGAGTCTTCTGATTCCGATTTATATGTTTCATAGTTTTCTTTTGTATAAGGAATAGAGTAGCTAAGTGCGAATAATGTATGGAGGTATTCCCAACAAATATATTTGTTTTTTTTACTTAGAGATTGCATAAACGTTAAAAAAGATACATTTTCAAATACAAAAGGGTCGTATTGATTTTTTTCAAAAAAATCAAGGTCTGTTTTAGAAACTTCCTTCATATAAGGATACCAGTTTTTAATAAAAAAATCTAATATCTTATCATTTTCTTTTGGTAAAGAAGGCTTGTATTCATTATATAACTCCGGTGTAGTTTCTTTAGTAGAATTAAGAAATAGTCTGTAGTTTTCAATAAATCTGTTCATCTAGTAATACTTATTAAAAGTATTAATAAATTACTAATTATACGCATTTTTCTGAAAGTAAAACCATTACCTGAAAATACTTCCAAACAACTTCTTTATTTTCATCAGATAGTTTTGTTTTCCATAGTTCTTTTAAGTGAATAGAGTCAGAAAGATAATCTTTATCTACATCGATATTATCATTCATAAAGAAATCTTCATTCTTTTCAAGAATATGATTTTTATATGGGTTCACAAATTCTACAAAACTATTTAATATCTTTTTTTCGTTTAACATAGTTGCAACACTCAGTTGGCTTTGGAAAATAACAATATCTTTTTCATCCGGTAGTATTGTATGTAGTTCTGATAAAAAATTATCAATAATTTTATTAAATTTTTTTACATTCCTTGATTTACTCATAACTATATAGTATGTATAATGTATATATTATCTCTTTTATATATTTTACGCATAATTTTTATCCATCCAATCTCCTTCTTGCGAGTAGGTCATTATAAGCACTCTCTACATTTGTATTTTCAGAATCATTGCTTGTAACAGGGGTTATAGGAGGTTTTCCATAAGAACTTTGTTGAATAGGTTTTTTTTGTTGAGGGTATAAATCCCTTTTTTGAATATTCATCTCTACTTTTGGATCTTTGGTAGAATAGGATTCTTCCGCAGGTGTCTGTATAGATTGACTTGGTCTTGATATAAATTGAAATGTATGTTCCATGGGCTGATTTTTATCATTTGAACCTAAATATGAATAACTATCTCCTAAGTTAGAATTCATCTCTTGTGAGTAGGCACAAATACCTTCCTCGTGTATATTATTTGATTTTTGTTCCGATTGTTTTTCTAACCATGTAAATACTTCAATTCCAACTAATGGTTTTTGTACCCCTGGGACTATTATAGTAGGAACACTTGTAATAATATTTGGAAAAGATGCTGTGCTTATATTTATTTTTGTAAATTTGGAATGGAATGGTGTTTTACACAAGATACTCATAAATTCTTTAGAATTAATACAGAAATTACTATAATATAGTATATATTGGTCTTTAGCACCTATGCGAAATGGTAAACTATTATTTGAATTCATATAGTAATTTAAGTATAAATATTTAAATGTATAAAACGCATAAAAATTGATAATTTATATAAAGATAATAATGTGTTCTACATATATTAATTTTGTAATTATACACTCAAAAAGTAACATAAAAAAAGAATATACAATATGTCAAAGTACTTTTCTACTATTACAGAAATGGAAGGATATAAAAAAAGACGTAGTGACGAGTTTTATGTAAGTCTTAAGAGCGATATACCAGAATGTATAGGAAATACAATATTACGTTCTATAATGTCAAGTATACAAACATATACAATTGATCCAAAAAGTATTGTGTTTCATAAAAACACATCTTCTTGGGGAAACCATATACTTCAAAAACAATTTGAATATATCCCTCTTATGTATGACATTTTTGATAAGAAAGATATCAATATGATTGAAATAGAACTGAATATTACAAACAAGAATATAGAGTATCGTTATGTAAAAACTGGAGAAATGGTTGTAAAAAATAAAGAAAAGGATATTATCCTTAAAAATGAAGATATCTTCTTCGCAAATATTCCATTATTTCTAATAGGGTATAACGAAGAGGTTCATATGACATGTTCCTTAGAATATGACTCGCAAAAAAATACAAATTCAAGACACCAAGCCTCTAATTGTGGAATGTACTTTGATGATAACACAAAAGAAGTTCGCTTATCTGTAAGCAAACAAACAGGGATATCTTCTAAAGAACTAGTAATAAAATCTATAGAAAGTATTGTTAAAAGATTACAAGACCTTGAACAAAATATTACAATATCTAATAAAAGTAAAGTTCATATTCAAATAAATGCAAATAGAAGATTTGACTTTATACTTATAGATGATGACTATACTATTGGCAGTTTAATAGAGGCATGGAATAATACTAAATTACAAGATATTGTAACAGGGTGTAAAAAAAGTATAGACCACAAATCAATTATACTTGATTTTGGTGTAAAGGGTCTTGATACAAAGGAAAAAATAGATGATGTTATAAAAGTATTTTTAAAATCATTACAAGATATTCATAAATATATGAATATATTGCTAGAAGATTCTAAAAAAATCAATACAAAAACAATTCCTATTCCTACATATATGGAAAAATTAAAAGAATTTAGAAAAATGGTAATGTAATAATATATTTATACAAGATATGTATAAATGTATTAATTTTTTTTTTATATAATAAATAGTATTAATTTTTTGAGTTTTGTAATTTATTATTATATTTTTATATTATGTATCTACGAATATTAATTATATGAATATTAATTATATGAATATTAATTATATGAATAATGCAGAGTATTACATTTGTCCACAAGACTTTTCAGGAGTTGTGGAGAATATGATTCTATATGTTTTACAACAGTTTGTAGAGTAATTCTGAACTTTTTACTAATATGAATACCATGAAGTTTATATAGAACTGGTTTTAGAAAAGGAAGAGATTCTTTTACATCTATAGATTTTCTAATACGAACCATAATATATTCATTGAATGCGGTTATACACAAATTATAAAAGAACCTTTCATATTGAGAAAATGTTTCTGACATCTCTGGATAATATGATAGATATTTTCTAATTTTATGTTCTTTCTTAAGACAGAAATAATGAAAAAGTAAAGAGTAAGAACTTCCTCGCAAATCTTTTACCTCCTGATACTTATTATTGACAAGTTTTACAAACATATCTTCATATCTAACAACATATCCTTCTTTATAAAATGGTAAACGTTTAATAGATTTCCAAATATCACCTTTATTTGTAAAAGTAACAGTAGTTGGTTTCTTAACACCAATATCATTATCAACAATTTTATATGTTTTCATACTTCGTGTCAACAAATGAATAACATTTGGTTTAGAATGTCTTGCCACAACATGATTATCAGGGTGTTGTAGAATAAAAGAATAACAATACTCTTTGTTAAGCTTATTATAATCTAGAGTAATACTACTATCCCACATATCATAAAATGATGTATTTGTTATATAAAATGACTTAGAAGCATCAATTCTTCTGGTTGTCGAAACAACCCAATTTTGTGTTGTAGTATCGTAAAACAATTTAATTTGAGAACCATCATACGATTGTGTAATAGTACAACTTTTTATATTTATTTCATCTGGAAGATGTCTATTCATACTTGAAAATGTATAGCATAATGGCGTATTAGTATCTTTCTGAACAATAATACCACGATATTGTGAAACAATACATTTTTGATCATCTGTCAGTTCTACTTTGTTAGTAGTATATCTATTTTTCCTATTATAAGTGATCATATAAAGATGAGGAAACGACTCTTCTTCTTTTGTAATAAGTCCATAATCTCTGTATAGTGATTTTCTAACAATTTCATAAGGAGTATTTCCTAATACATTCGATAATGTATCAACACTTGAAAGAACAAATGAAGGAATATCAATAGTATTATCTGTTTCAATATTGTCTTTCGTTTCAATAGTATTATCTGTTTCAATATTGTCTTTTGCTCCAATAGTATTATCTGTTTCAATATTGTCTTTCGTTTCAATAGTATTATCTGTTTCAATATTGTCTTTCGTTTCAATAGTATTATCTGTTTCAATAGAACTGTTCACAAGACCGAGGGTTGAACCAATAGAAGACATAATGCTTGACATAAGGTGATTACTGTAAGTAAAAAAAATGTATTACTTTATGATATATAATATGTATATTCTTTAAGTAATTTATATTATAATAATATATATTAGTGAAGACACTCTGTATGGAAAAAGAAATTACACTTGATGATACTAATTTTAATGAAGAAATAGAATTTGTGGAGAAAAAAATAATAGAAGATAAGTTTCCTGATACTATACTAGAAAATATCTTAGTGAATGAATTTTTAAAAGAGCACCCTATATACTTACAATCGGACAAGACATTACAAGATGAAATTATTAAAAAAGTAAAAAGATATATACATATATATAATATTTATAAAAGGATTATCAAAAACAATAATTATATATTTAATTCATATTATGAAGATATTAAGAATGCTGTTTTTTATAGAATAAAGTTCTTTGTTCCAGTTGTTGCAGATATAAAGAAGGTATACTCACTATTTTGTAAAGGGGACAATGGTGCTCGTGACGAAACAGTCTCCCATGAAATTTTACAAGATTTCAAGGAGCAATATTTTCAATTATATCAACTAGGGAACAAATATTATAATAATACAATATCTCTTGTTAAATATAATGAAGAAAAAAGGTCTATTATTGAACCATATATTATTCCAAGTGATAATTTCTTGGAAGAAAACAATATACCTGTAGGAAAAAAGATAACATTAAACGAATATACAAAAATTGTACAGTACAATGGAATAGAAAAATATGTATCTAGTCGTGTAGGTAGAGGGAAAGAGACGATGAATATAGAAAATTCCGTATCTCTTGTCGAAAAAGAATATACTACCACAGAAACAGGAGAATCATTGTATATAGTAGGATTTTACTATATTCCAAGAAATAAGAATATTCAAGACCCTTGCACTAGAATAGAAGTAAAGGACGTACATACTATGGACTTAGATAACTCGTATTTTATCGAATTTCCAAAAAGAACAAAAAAAAAAACAAGTTTACCGGAATCAGAATATCAAGAAATAGTACACAAATGTATTCCAACATACAAGAAAGTTGTAGAATATACCCTTACGTATAATTATACATTCGAGGAAGCAAAAGAATATATTCAATGGTGGGGGTATTCTTTAAAGAACTTGGACTCAAAAGAAATTCAGAAAATATTTGTATATAGCAAAGAAGAACCTATTCATATACAAACTTTTTCTCATATACTAGAAAATGAATTTATACAAAAAAAAGATATACAAAAGGTTCCTTTGTATAAAAATATACCATCTACAGATATAGACAATATATACAAGTTCGCAAATTCTTCTACTGACAAGGGAGATTTATTATATATATTTATATACTTTTCATATTTTTATAAAAAAGAAGATATTGTAAAGTCGTTACCCTCTAAAAAAGAATTTGAACCTTTTAATACAAATAATATTATAGAAAGACTGGAAAAAAAAGAACTAACATTTTCTGATATAAAAAATTATATTACAAAAAATACATATTCATTTTCTACACAAGAAGAGAATGATATTATAAAAAAAATAAATACACCTATCAATAAAGTAAATATACAAGATATAATAGAAAAATATAGTGAATTTTATAAAAAAAGAGACTTTTATATAAATTATAAGGAAACTATATTATTTGAAAAAGATTATGTAAATATGGTTACACCTACAGAGAGTAAGAAAACAGGATTTATTATGAAATATATTAATAGTATACAGTCTGTATCTCAAAAAAAAAGATTATTGTATAAAATTATCGAACTAGATGGTGTTCTTATTGAAAATTATGTGTACTCTAGATACTATAAAGAACCACTATGTTGTGGGCATTGGTACTATTTTTATAAAATAGAAAATAGTAAAGACATTGAAACTATATATAAAAATAACAAGATACTTATGTCTTTATATAGCGATGAGGACAAGGAACAAAATAGTTGTACTGTATGTAGTGGATATTTACAAGTAAAAGACTATGATACCGGTTATATATTTAATTCGTCTATTCGATACAATATAGAAACTATACATGTTCCTTATAATCATCTAGTTCCTGTTTCAGAGTATGAAATTGTTACAGATTCTATTAGAAACCCTAGAAGCGACGAGTTTATATCGTACATATCTTTACAGAAATTATATTCCAAAGAAGAGAAACTACAATCTTCAATTGCGTGTAGTCTTCTAGATACAATTAGTAAAAAACTAGGATTACATATACCAAACAAACATTTTATAGATATTGTAATAACATGTACAAGAGAACGGCAAAGAATACAAGATTTTGAAAAATATACACAAAGACGAGTTTCTAATTATCAAAAAAAGAAAAAGATACCTAATTCAAAAATAGAAGAAATTACAAAAGAAAGTTCTTTTACAAGAAAACTACAAAAGTCATACTATCAATACTATATGACACAATACGGCACATTGGTTATATCTCATCTATTATGGTATCTTCGTTGCTCGTTTCCTAGAATTGTTCCAAAAAATGATGTATCTGGATGTTCTTTTACATCTTTTCATGAAGAAGAAGGTTTATATTATATGCTATGTGTTACTATGAATCTGAAATTACTATATTATGAATACAATGATGGTGGTACTATTATAAAACAAAATATTTCTAAAGAAAAAATACACCAAAGTCTCATGTTTTGGACATCTGTATTAGAATATAAATATGAAAACTTTTATAATTATAAAAAAGAAAAAGAAATACAAGACATTTCTAAAATAGTAAAATATGACACAGAAAATATAGAAGAACCATATAATTGGAAAGAAGCAGAATTTGAATTTATAAACAAAAATGGACTATATCTTTATAAAAAAAGTATACCTATACAAGAACATATTAATAATTTACTAATTACATTTAAAAAAAATATAAGCGAAGATTATAATAGTATAGATAATACAGATTATAATGGATTCGACGATAAATATATTAGTAATCGTAATAATGAAAAGTTATACAATACTATTTTATCTTATTTGAAGTCTAGCAATATTATATATAATAATAAAAAAGTTGTACAAAATATATATAATACAAATTATTCCATATTATCATTATCATCGGAATCAAGAAATAATATATTTTTAGCATATTGCTATGAAGGTGCTAATAAGGGAAAATTACATAATTTCTATACAATTGTAGGAAGACGGAGATGTGTATATTGTAAAAAATATTATGACGAACTAGATACGCAAAAATACACCGAAAAGGAGTTTAATAATGCATATATGCAAATTCAAAGTCATACTATTAAAGAATATGAGGAAATACAAAAAAAGAAATTAATAAATACCTCTGTATTAAAAAAAGATTCTTCTTTAAGAAAAATAGAAAAGGTGGTAAAAAATATAGCATCTCTTATATCTAAAAAATGTTCTCACAACAATAAGAAAAAAATAGAGAGTGATATTGTTACTTTTTTTAAAACAATACAAGACTTCTCTAATCTTATATACAAAAATAACAAAACATATAAAGAGTATGACATATATCCTAGGTTCTTATCGCGATTGGAAAATCAATATATAAAAGACTATACTATAAAAAAATTAAAAACATATATAAATACATATTTTAGAAAAAGTGTCCAGCGTATAAAAAATGGTTACACGATACCAAAAATATATGTAAAGAACTCAAAAAATAGGGATGATAAAATATTACAAGAAGTTATAGAAAGAGAATACAAGTGGTTGGAACCATTTCTTGTAGATAATAACAAAAAGATATTTTCTAAGTTCTCATTTAATTATTCTAAAACTGAAATTGATAATATTCACGGGAAAACACCTATATATGACAAAAAATACTTAATAAAAATAGATGTAGAAACTATTTTTGAAACAAAAGATGTTATACACTTCTTAGTTTTTTATGTAGCAAGTGAGATGCAACTATTCATGAATATAGCATCTGAGTATAGCACTGTGTTTGCTGATTTTTGTATAGGAATGATAGAAGAAATAAAAAAAGATATGTATATTAATACTATCGATAAAGAAAAATTTGAAAAATGGAAAAATAAAGAAAGAGAAAAATTTATTATTTCACAATTGAAATACAGAGATATGACAATAGATGAAAAAGATGAAAATTACAATCCTCTTGAAGCAGATAGATATACAATAGAAAATCAACTTTCTAGAAGTGATAAGGATCAAGAAAAAAAAGAAAAAGAAGACTATTATTCTGAAAATATAGATGAAAGTAAGTATGATAGTGTAGAAGATATTGTGCAGGAAGAAAGTATTCAAAATGCAATTGATAAAGACAATTTTGAAGATACTTCTATTGAAATAAGCGACTCATTAGAAAATAATAATGATATTGAGGACTATGAATATGAAAAAAATGAAGATACTGTATACACAGAATCTATAAAAAGTTATATAATAGAAGATAAATAAATAATAATAATATATATAATTTATACAATAATGAATATCAATGATATTGATAGATATAGGATACCTTCCACAAAAGTTCAAAAAATATATAGAAAATATGATTACAAAAATTACACTTTTTATAAAATACAAAAATTTGATATACTATATAAAAAATATATATCCACAAAATCTATAAAACATATTTCATATAATACAATTTTTACATATTTACGTGAAATATCAAACACATTATTTATTCATAATATATCTATTCATAATATATTATACAAAAGTGATTATTCAACACATTTTTGTATAGATACAACACAAAATAAACTAGAAAATCTATGTTTCTATAAAAACTGGTTTTGTGATATAGATTCTGAAAAAAAAAAAATAGATATTACAAATTCTATACATGGGTTTTACAAAGTAAAATATGAATTTCATAAAGAACTAATAAAGTACCCATTTACAATATATACTGTATTATATGATACAACGCATAAAATACTTATTGATAAGACAACGGGTATAGAGGACTTACAATATAAAAAAATACGAATACCTGTACCTTCTAATAAATATAAAGAATGGATAGAATATAATCCAGATTACTGCTTACATTATTTTTTGTTATTATTTTATGGGTATTCTCCATATAATCAAGAAACAAATGACTATATTATTTCCTATTTTACAAGAAATTTTACAAAAATATACATGAAAAAAGAAAATAATATAGAATATATAAAAAAATTTATTATTGAGAATGTTATTCACGGTTCTGTATTATATCACGACATATATGTATATAATAAAAGTGAATATATTATCGACTTTATCACAGTAATGCGTGAATACATTGATATAGAGTATATTCAAAAAATTATAAAAATATTTACAGATAATACAATATATGGAAGTATAGTGAAAAATAAGAAACCATTCTTGTCATATATTGTTCAAGATTTTAATACAAAATATAATAATGCAATTATGCAAAAGATACCTGATATGAATGAAACATACAAAGATGCTTTTGATAAAATATATACAATCACCGATAATATCTATATATATGGAGGAACTATACGAGATTTGTTATTGGATATTGAACCAACAGATATAGATATTACATTTGATTCTACACTTGAACAGGTAGAAACACTATGTTCTCTTACTAAATGGCCTTGTGTAGAGATATTACCAAAATATAAAAAAGTAACATTCGGAAAAGATAGGGGTATTACATTAGAAGGGACTTACTGTAATGATGTATTTGATGTAAAAATGGAACAGATAGATTTTACTATTAACAAAATTGTATATGATGTAAAAAATAATACACTAATTGATATAACAGGTGTTGGTATAAAAGATTTGCTTCAAAAAAAAATTCGTATCCCAGTCCCACCTTCAAAATATAAAATATGGGCAAGTGATTGGAAAAAACCTTTATTATTTTTTAAAATGATGTATAAAGGATTTGTCCCATATGATGAACAAACTATACAATTTGTAGTAAGTTATATTGAAGAAAATTTTGAAAAAGTATATATGAAAAAAAATGAAGAAGGTAATCCAAAGATACAACATTATCTTATTAAAGTATTGACACATGGTGAAATTATAAATAATACAATTATACTAGGTTCTACAAAAAAGAGACTGACTGGATATTTATCTATAATGTCAAAACACATAAATACAAAAACTATGAAGAAAATTATACACTTGGTAGATAATATATGAAAAAGAAGTTAGGGAAAAGAAAAGTGGGTAAAAAATCAAAAAAAAAATCAAAAAAAAAGTCAATACAAAAATATATAAAAAAATCAAAAAAAAAGTCAATACAAAAATATAAAAAAAAATCAAAAAAAAAGTCAATACAAAAATCAAAAAAAAAAGAGCTACTTCATAAGGTTGGGGATATGGTGACTATTATTATAAAACCGTATTATAAAAAAAATACAGTCAGAGGAAAGATACAAAAAGTTCTTACAAAACGAAAATACCATTCAAGAGGACATAAAGTAGAACTAGTTTCTGGTGTTATTGGTCGTATTATATAATATTAGCATTTTTTTACATCTTTTTGTATAATATCACTTCGATAATATTGAAAAACACCAATACCCGCACATAATAGTATAAAAACACCTGTTCCTATATAGGACTTATAGTACATAGAAAATACAATTGATAATAGTGATATTATAGATAAATATGTAATTAAAATATAAATATTATCAATAATGAGCATGATACATAATAGTATTATAATTATAAAAGCTAACGTGTATCCTAATCTTGTATCAAAATATTCCATATATTAATATATATTATACATATATATTAATAGAGTTTATGATATCTTCTTTATCATCTGCTACAATATCCTATATTCTTTTTCTTGCACTCTTTTTGTATGTATATATAGAAACAGACATATGTAAAACAGATTATAGAGAAGAAGAAATATATACTTTATTTTTTATAACATTTATATGTTCCTATATATTGTATTATATTGTTACAAAAATTCGTATATAAAAAAAAATGCGTAATATATGATAAAATAGTATATATACTACATTATATATTTTTTACAATATGTCTAAAGATACAAAAGAATTTACAGAAGAAGTAAATATAGAAGATGATACAGAAGAAGTAAATATGGAAGATGATACTACATATAGGATGCTTTCTGAAGTATTTGAAACAACACACGAAGATGAAACCGTTCAAAATATACCAGATGTTTTATTAGAAATGAATAGTTCTATCAATACAAATATAGAAAATACAAGTAAAATGATGGATAAAAGACTTAAAAATATAGATAATAGTATCAAAAAATTAACAGGTGCTATTGAAAATATAGCAAATTTATTAGATACTGCTGTGCGTATTTCAAGAAATAATAATAATAATCAAAACCAAGAAGACTCTGAATCCGATTAAAATATATACTTTTTTTTTTTACGATATTATAATAGAAATTATATATATGTATATAACATATATATAATGTCAGAACATTATTCTAGCGAACTTGCTCGTATTATAAATTGCCAAACGGCAAGAATACAATGTTTAGAAGAAACAATTGTTCGCTTAGAAGAAAAAATATGTACTATATTAGATCAATGTCCTGTAACGATTGGAAAAGATGCTATGGGTGTTGATGATGGTGTAACTATTGGTTGTACGGCTATAGGGTCTTCTGAAAGTGTTGTAATAGGAAATCATGCAGAATCAGAAGGTAATACAAATAATGTAGTTGTTGGGTATATGGCAAAAGCAGAATCAGATAGTGTAACAATAGGGCATTTTGCTGATTCAAATGGACCAGGATCTATTGCGATTGGTAAAGAATCTATGTCCGGTGGAGAAAATAGTATTTCTATTGGAAAAAATAGTGGTGGACCAGATCAAGAACAAGATTGTATTGCTATTGGAAGAGAAACAGGTAAAATAAATCAAGGAAATGATTCTGTTGCTATTGGGTCAGAAGCAGGATATGAAGGTCAGGGTATTAAATCTGTTGCTATTGGAAATTGTGCGGGTCACATAAAACAATCTTTTGATTCTATTGCTATTGGAAATAGGTCAGGTTATACATGTCAAGGACAAGCTTCTATTTCTATTGGTGTAGGTTCAGGGAATATAAATCAAGGTGAAAATAGTGTTGCTATTGGAAAAGGTTCTGGTCTTAATTGTCAAGGAGATAATTCAATTTCTATAGGATCCAGAGCAGGTGAATCAGGGCAACACAATAATACAATTATACTAAATGCAAGTGGTTCTACATTAAATTCCACAAATACAGGTGGGTTTTATGTAAAACCTATACAATGTATACAAGATTTAGAAACTTTTCCTGTAAAACCTTTGTATTATAACTATATAACTGGGCAAATATCCTATTATTTTGATTTAAAACCAACATACCATCAGGAAGATGGAACTCCAGATGAAGGTACCCCTCCCCCCCCCCCCCCCC
>Ga0209534_10000117_pt1 | contig 93474 bp, 82 predicted proteins | sample COG_07_FD_184751 | JGI IMG/M metagenome (GOLD analysis project Ga0209534, IMG submission 184751) | Pelagic Microbial community sample from North Sea - COGITO 998_met_07 (SPAdes) (version 2) | ecosystem: Environmental > Aquatic > Marine > Neritic zone/Coastal water | place: Helgoland, sampling...
AACATCGCAAGATCGTAGCTTAATATTAACACCAATAGGAGATCAAAGCCTCCTTATGAAATAGGCCAATGGATTCTCAAATCATTTGATGAAGGACACATTCAGGGTTTTATAAAATAGTAGATACTGAAGACATTGAAGTATTGGTAACCGATACAGGTATATCTGACAAAATTGCGCAAAAATTAGAGCAATCTGGAATAGAATTGATCATTGCTTAAGAATAGAGGCAGAATTGAAATATTTAAAAAAAATAATTGAAGAAAATAGGCAAGGAACACCGAAAGGTATTTATTCCGTTTGTTCTGCACATCCTCTTGTTATAGAGGCGGCGATGGAACATGCAAAAGAAGAAAAAACACCTTTATTAATAGAGGCAACGGCAAATCAAGTTAATCAATTTGGTGGTTATACCGGTATGCGAGCAGAAGGGTTTTATGATTTTGTATGCGCGATAGCTTTGAAAGTGGGTTTCCCACTTGAACATATAATTTTAGGCGGAGATCATTTAGGGCCAGTGTGTTGGAGTGGAGAAAACTCTTCGGATGCAATGGATAAAGCAGATGATCTTATAAAAGAATATGTTGCCGCAGGTTTTAAAAAAATTCATCTTGATTGTAGCATGGAATGTGCAGATGATAATTCTCCCTTAAGCGATGAAATTATAGCAATGCGGGCAGCGAGACTTTGTAAAATTGCGGAACATGAAGCACTTAAAAGGTTTGGTGAAAGTGATATTTTATATGTTATAGGAACAGAAGTACCACCACCCGGCGGCACCAATGAAGAACTTACTGAGCTGGAAGTGACGAGCCCAGAACATGCCCTTAGAACATTAAATGTGCATAAAATTGCATTTAAAAATCAGGAATTAAATGAGGCATGGTCTCGCGTTATTGGCATTGTAGTGCAGCCTGGTGTTGAATTTAGTCACACTTCAATCGTACAATACCAACCTGATAAGGCGGCGAAACTGAAAGGAGTGATCTCTTCTGAAGATAATATTGTTTTTGAAGCACATTCTACAGATTATCAATTACCAGAAAACTATAAGCGCTTAGTAGAAGACCATTTTGCTATTCTTAAAGTAGGGCCCCAACTCACGTATGCTATGAGAGAAGCACTTTATGCGCTTCATCAAATTGAAAAATATCTAGTAAATCAGGATGATCAATCAAATCTATATGAAACTTGTGAACGAGAAATGATGGTATCGCCAAAAAATTGGCAAAAATTTTATTCTGGCTCAAAAGAAGAAGAAAAACTCCTAAGACATTTTAGCTATAGTGATCGCATTCGATATTATTGGCCCAACAAAAAGGTCGAGGAAGCCGTAAGGTCATTAATTGATAACTTATCAGATCGCCCTATTCCTTTACCGCTATTAAGCCAATATATGCCAGAACAAAATATGGCGGTTTTAGAAGGAAAATTAAAAAATAAGCCGAAAGAATTAATAAAAGCAAAAATTAAGACTGTACTGAAACATTATTCTTCAGCGTGCTATAGGAAGCATTAAAATGACTAAAATACTTGGTTTCGAAGAAAATACCTTGCGGAGCCAGTCAGCATATTGGACGGCACGAGAAATTGAGCAGCAGCCCGATGTTTGGCAAAAAGTCGCAGATGATATAATTAAAAATCACTCAGGACTCGATGATTGGTTAAAATCTGCGCTATCGGATCCTTGTGGTAGAATAATATTAACGGGCGCGGGCACCTCAGCCTATGTCGGGGAGACGTTGGCCCCTTTTCTCTCAAAAGCACTTTCAAGACCAGTTGAAGCAATAAGCACTACTGATATTGTTTCAGCACCGGAACAATATCTCATTAAAGTAAAGCCCACATTAGTTATTTCCTATGCAAGATCAGGGAATAGTCCCGAGAGTGTAGCAGCGTGTCAATTATGTGATCAGTTGGTAGAGAACGCATATCATTTAATCATTACCTGTAATAAAGATGGTGCATTGGCGAAAGTCGATAATGCGAATAATGCAAAATATGTGCTGATGATGCCGGAAGAAACAAACGATAAAAGCTTTGCCATGACCAGTAGCTTTTCTTCAATGATGCTTGCGACCGCTTTAGTTTTTAAATCAAAAAACCAAAAACTCGATGAAGCCATAAATATTTCTAGATCAATTCTTAATACTGACTTTTTAAGAAAAGTTGAAATATTAAGTCAAAAGCCATTTAGTCGTGTTGTATGTCTAGGTGCAGGAGGCCTATTGGGTATCGCACGAGAAGCATCATTAAAAATACTTGAACTTAGCAATGGAAAGTTAGATTGTTATTTTGAAAGCCCGTTAGGTTTTAGACATGGACCAAAGCTCGTTGTTGATAAAAATACATTGGTGGTTCTACTGGGTAGTAATAATGAATATACACAAAAATATGATCGTGACCTTTTGAAGGAAATTAAAGACGACAATATAGCAAAAAATATTGTTAATCTATTTGAAGAACTGGGAGTTAGAGAAAATGCTCTGGATGATATATGGGTGGCTTTTCCGTATATTTTATATTGCCAGATTTTTGCTTTTTATAAATCTTTAGCGCTTGACGTTACGCCTGATAATCCATGCCCAACGGGTGAAGCGAATAGAGTTGTACAGGGCGTAAAAATCTATCCACATGGCGGTAAATAAAATGATTTACGGTATTGATATTGGCGGGACTAAAATCGAGATCACGGTTTTTGATGAAAATATGCAGCAAAAGGATAATTGGCGTATTAATACGCCAACGGATTGTTACCAGGAATTCATTAGTGCGATAAGTGACATGATATTTGAAGCTGATGGAAAATTTAAGTTAAAAGGCAAAGTAGGGATTGGAATGCCGGGCTTAAGTGATCAAAATGGATTATCATTAAGTGCTAATATATCCATTGCGAATGGTCAAAATGTAGCAAAAGATTTAGAAGATCGCATTCACCGTAAAGTGCTATGTGAAAATGATTGCCGTTGCTTTGCACTTTCTGAAGCAAATGGCGGCGCAGGGTATGGTTATAAGAGTGTTTACTGCGCAATAATCGGAACGGGGGCCGCAGGCGGTTATGTGGTTAATAATGAAATAGTACTAGGAAGGCAAAAGATTGCGGGAGAATACGGTCACCTTCAACTTCCAGCAGATTTGAAAGAAAAATATGATCTGCCTCTTCGTCAATGTGGTTGTGGATTACCAAATTGCTATGAAAGTTATGTTTCAGGGCCAGGAATAGAATTTATTTATTCTCATATAACGGGTAAAAATTCTAAGGTGCCAGATATTGTGAAAGAATGGCGAACTCAATCAAAAGAAGCTCTTAAGGTCTTTGACTGTTATATGGACATTCTTGGCTCGTGTTTTTCAAATATTATTCTTAATTATGACCCTCATGCTATTATACTTGGCGGGGGTATATCGCTTATCGATGAAATCGTTGAAGGATTAGCAGTGAATATTAATAGTCATTTGTTCAAAGGGTTTAGTGCCCCACCAATTTATAAAGCAAAATTTGGTGATGCTAGTGGTGCCCGCGGTGCAGCGTTATTAGCAATGGGGAAAGACTAATGCATGATCCTTATTATATTTGCAGCAAACTCATTATTGGGGAAAGAGAGAATTATGAAGATCATGCGGTTCTTATTGAAAGTGGGAAAATAAAAAAAATTACAAAAAGCCCTAACCAGGGTATTAAATCAATTTATTATAAAGATGCTATTGTCATTCCAGGATTAATTGATTTGCACATTCATGGGCGTGATGGCTGCGATGTTATGGACGGCACTATAAATTCATTGGATAAGATTTCGATGTCACTTGCCCAACACGGCGTTACAGGGTTTCTTGCGACGACGGTGACCAGTACATGGGAAAAAACCCTGCAAGCTTTTAATGCAATAGGTGTTGCAGCACAGACCAAAATGAGTGGCGCTGCGGTATTAGGTGGATATAGTGAGGGATTATTTTTTACCAAAGACCATAAAGGTGCTCACGACGATCAGTTTTTTCTAGATCTTACAGTTGAGAGAGTTGATGCAATGATTGAAGCCACCAAAGGAGCTTTAAAGGTCATTGCCTTAGCGCCAGAAATTGAAAATTCTGTCAAAGTGACTAAGCACATTACGGCGCAGAATGTACAAGTGATGGTGGGGCATACAAATGCCACTTATCAGGAAACCATAGATGTGATTGATGCAGGTGCCAGCGGGGGTGTACATGTTTTTAATGGTATGCGTGGAATTCATCATCGTGAGCCAGGCTGTACGGGTGCGGTATTAACAAAGGATTGTTGCGTTGAAGTAATTGCAGATGGCGTTCATTTACATCCGGCAATTTTGGATTTGATTTATAAGGTGAAACCTGTTGAAGATATCAACCTCATAAGCGATTGTATTAATGCTGGCGGAATGCCTGATGGTACCTATCGTTTAGGCGAATTAGACGTAAAAGTAGAAAATGGGATAGCGAGAACGAATGAGGGCTCCCTTGCCGGAAGTACATTAACATTAGAAAAAGCGGTACATAATATGTCTAATCTTGCTGGGATAGAATTTCGAGATGCCGTTCATATGGCTAGCCTTTCTCCCGCCAAATTTCTTAAGTTAGAAAAAACGAAGGGCAGTATTAAAGAAGAAAAGGATGCGGACCTTTGTATTTTAGGAAGTGAGGGTGAAGTTATTATGACGGTGATTAATGGCGAGATTGTATATCAAAATGACAATTTCAAGATGAGGGATTAAATTTATGAATGTATCGAATGTGCCTGAACAAAATAGCAATAATTCTATCGTTCCAATGATCATTATAGGGCTTTTGTTTTTTATTTTTGGCTTTGTGACCTGGCTTAATGGATCGCTTATTCCCTTTTTACGGATCATATGTGATTTAAGTGATTTTCAAGCTCTTTTTGTAACTTTTGCTTTTTATATTTCTTATACTGTGATGGCATTGCCGATGGCGGCCATTTTAAACAAAACAGGGTACCGTAACGGTATGGCCATTGGGTTGGCAATTATGTCTAGTGGTGCACTTTTGTTCATACCCGCAGCCTTAAGCGCGAATTATATTTTATTTTTAATTGCGCTTTTTGTGCTTGGAACCGGCTTAACAATATTACAAACAGCCTCTAATCCTTATGTGGTCTTTATTGGTCCCATTGAAAGTGCGGCTAGACGTATTGCCGTAATGGGGGTTATTAACAAATTCGCAGGAGTTGTCGTACCCGTTGTTTTTGCGGCCCTGATTTTGTCTGATTTAGGGGATGCGTCCGATTTAACGTCGCGTCAATTAAGTGAAGTTGAAATTACAGCACTTTCAGAAAGATTAATACTGCCTTATATTTATATGGCATGTGCTTTGATTATGTTAATTGGATTGGTCTATTTTTCTAATTTGCCAACTATAAGTGAAAACAGTAACGCCCATGACACTGAAGATGATCGTAAAAGTATTTTTGCATATCCACAAATCATACTTGGAGCGATTGCACTTTTTGCAAATATAGGAATGGAAGTTATCGCCGGAGATACAATAGGCTTATATGGTGCCCGAGAAAACCTCCCCCATTTTGCGACACTTACATCCTATACTATGATCTTTATGTTGGTCGGATATTTTGTTGGCATATTCACAATTCCAAAATATATGTCGCAAAGTCAGGCGTTATATTTTTCCGCCATAACTGGTTTTCTTTGCATTATTTGCATCTCTTTGAGTTCAGAAAATTCAAATAGTGTAACCCACACTCTTTGGGGTTGGACGGGTCTTCCGCTTCTCCCTAATCCTATTTTCTTTGTTGCGACAATGGGAACGGCAAACGCCCTCGTTTGGCCAGCGATATGGCCCCTTGCGCTTAAAGGACTTGGCAAATTTACGCCACTTGGTTCAGCCCTGTTGGTAATGAGTGTATCAGGCGGGGCCATTATTCCTCTAGTGTTTGGAAAAATTGTTGATATGACCGATAATTTTCAAATGGCTTATTTAATTGGAATTCCGTGCTACTTACTGATTTTCTTATATGCATATAAAGGCCATAAAATGCGTCATTGGTAATCGTTAGCGTTTTAACCTAAAAAACCACTCTATATTAGAGTGGTTTTTCAAATTTCATCTTATAAAGTTTGATTCTAATGATCAGATTTTAAGGTTGATAAGGTAAAGATGAATGATGATGAATGATACGTAATGTTCCATTCTCATCTTTCTTGTAACCCCAACTTTTATCAACTGTGGTCACATTACCGTCTTTATCCGTTAAAGAAATCCAACCCATCCACATTGCAACATCACCCTCAATGAAGCTCGCTGATGTAACAGATTCGCAATGGCGCCATCCCTTGATGCCAAAACCACCATCTAGCGGGAAATTGTCATCATGGCCAACAAAGTATGATAAAGCCCCTTCTTTTGTCGGGCGGAATGTTTGGTCACCACTTGCTAATGTTGGTTTGAAAAGCACAGGCCCAAGATTATAGCCATATGCAGAATCGAGAACATTAATTGCCACTGCTCTTGCTTCATCGATGCCACCTTCTTCATACGCTTTAGAGACTGCAATTAAGGCATCTCCCCAAGCTACACGGGCTTGTACTAAATCAGTTTCAGTAATAGACATTACATTTTCCTTTCATTTACAATTGTACGGTTTTTATTACTGCATTTTATATATGTCTTCTTAATGATAAAACAATTTACATTTTTTCCGAATTTCTGATAGATTTTAACTATCACCTGGTATTGTAAATAAGAAACGTCCCACAATTGGAAAGAGGTTTATTTCAATTTTTTATATTTAAATAGTCAGATAATCGTTTTTCACATAGTGAACGGATAAAGGCGGCGAGTTCTTTATAAAGATGCCTTTGCGGTGCGCTAGGACGCCAAGCGAGAACAACCTCTCTATCCTCTGTTGTGTCTTGTAGTTCAAGGACGGCCACATCGTTCCTTGGTTCGATTTCTGAGCGCACATAAAGAGCTGGCAAAAATGCAATGCCGACACCTGTTCCAATCATTTGCCTAACAGTATCAAGGCTTGTACCTTCGTAATCGCGAAGTATTCTGGCACCATATTTATTAGCAAGTCCCTGCATTTGTTCAAAAATTCTGTGACGTTCTTCAATTGCAAGAAGTCTTTGGCCGGCGATGTCTTTAGAATTGACCTTTTTTTGTTTTACCAAATCGTGGTCAGGGGCGACACATAATCGAAATGGTTCACCAAATAAAGGTTCAACGGTTAAGCCTGATACATCCAATGGTAGCGTCGTAAAAATGAGATCAAACCTACCGTCTAATAACCCATTTTCGATTTCTCTCGGTGAATCTTCACGAATAAATAGGCGTAAATTTGGATAAGTTTTATGAATGTCGGGAATTATGTCAGGCAAAATATAGGGACCTAATGTCGGTGGCACGCCCAAGCGGTGAATGCCTGCCCCACTATCAAGAGAAAATCGCGCGACATCACGAATGGATTTTACTTCGTCTAGCATTAAATCAATATGAGGTTGCATTGCTCTAGCCGCAGCAGTCGGAAGGGCACCCGTTCTTGAGCGCTCTAAAAGTGTAAGACCTAAGTTTTCTTCAAGTGTGGCGATTTGTGCCGTAATGGTCGGCTGCGAAACATTTAAAGAGAGAGCTGCTTGGCGAAAGCTTTTCAGCTCGATAACCGTTTTCAGATATTTGAGTTGTTTAATGGTAGGATGGCCAATTTGCATCATGTAGCTTCCTTAAATGATGTGATAGATAAAATCTATTGGAAATTCGGAAAAATAGCAAATTGTATTATCATGATGGAACGCATATATCATGTAATAATGTTTTACATCCGAAGCGTTAAACTAATTAAAAATAAGAATGCAGGGGCGTAAAATTGGTAGGAAAAGATATTGGAGGTGCTTTAAAACTTTCAATTATTGTGTTTTCAAAGATTATTCAGACCAAATTCTGGAAACTAACAAAACACATTAGCGAATTTATTTCGCTTAATATGATGAAAATAAAATAATTTAGTTTTCATCAAAACTACAAATTTAAATGAGGGTACTAAACATGTATAATTTAAATACGTCTAATCTTCGTGGCGACATTATGGGTGGTATCACTACCGGTATTGTTGCCTTACCGTTAGCACTTGCATTTGGTGAAGCATCAGGTGCTGGCCCGATGGCGGGTCTTTATGGAGCCATTATTGTTGGTTTCTTAGCGTCTCTATTTGGTGGAACGGGAAGTAATATTTCTGGGCCAACGGGCCCGATGGTCGTCGTTTTTGCTGGTGTCTATACCACTTTGGGCGGTAATCCTGAATTGGTCTTTTCGGCTGTTGTTCTGGCGGGACTAATTCAAATTGGATTTGGTTTCTTAAAGATCGGGCATTTGATCCGACTTGTTCCCTATCCTGTGGTTTCCGGCTTTATGAGCGGGATCGGTGTCATTATTGTGGCTCTTCAATTAGCAAGGCTATTTGGTCATGAGCCTGAGGGTGGCGGAACTATTCCTGCGTTAACCTCTGTGCCTGGTGCAGTTATTGACCCGAATTGGATAGCGCTCGGAATTGGAGTAATGACACTCGTTATGGTGTTTAATTGGCCTCAGAAGCTAGGCAAATATCTTCCCGCGCCATTAGCGGCGTTGGTCATTGCTACAGTTTTAAGTACTCTTTTTGTGGGCGCACCAATCTTGGGTGATGTACCATCTGGGTTGCCGACATTCATAATGCCAACATATGACCAAGACGCGATGGTTATTGTTCTTGAAGCCGCATTCTTGCTTGCGTTGCTAGGGTCAATCGATAGCTTACTGACGTCACTTGTGGCTGACAATATGACTCGTACCCGTCATAATTCGAGCCAAGAACTTATCGGACAAGGTATCGGTAATACGGTTGCGGGTCTTTTTGGTGGAGTGCCGGGTGCAGGTGCTACCATGCGTACTGTTGTAAACATTCGCTCAGGAGGGCAGTTTAAAATTTCAGGTATGCTACATGGTGTAGTGCTTCTTTCTGTTGCACTTGTGTTTGCACCTTTCGCTTCACTTATTCCGCATGCTGCGCTTGCGGGTATATTGATTAAAGTGGGGTATGATATCATTGATTGGAGTTATTTAAAGCGTGCCCACCGTGGACCGCGTTGGGATTTGGCTCTGATGGGTATTGTTCTCGGTCTTACAGTATTCGTTGATTTGATTACAGCTGTTGCCGTTGGTGTTGTTTTGGCTGCCTTAGCATTTATCAAGCAACTATCTGAATCTCAATTAGAAAAACTTAATTTATCAGATGATAAAGTCGGTAATGCAGAAGAGCGGGCAATTCTTGCGCGTAGTAATGGTGCTGTCACACTCTTTGACTTTGGCGGACCATTGAGCTTTGGTGCGGCAGCCGATTTAGGACATGTTATTAGAGAACGTTCAACAGGAAATGTTCAGGTTCTTATTCTTGATTTTTCTCGCGTACCGTTTCTTGATTTATCAGCGGCAAAGGCTGTCGAAACAATAGTTGCTGACGCTGACCGATCCGGTAAGTTCGTTTATTTTGCAGGAATTACTGAGGAAGTAAATGATGTACTTCATGGACTTGATGTTGCTCAATTAATTACCGATGATCATTGGTTTAAAAATCGCGCAGATGCACTAGAACAAGCTTTAATCGAGGTCGGCGTAGATAATGATAAGAATAAGCCAAAGGACAAGTCTGATCCCCAGGCTGTGGTGTAATGGCCTAGCGTTGACGCCATTCTCTTCAAATTTATTATAGGCCTGCCCCTTAAGGGTGGGCCAATATTATTTTTAAGTAAATTTCACTATTTTAATCACATGAATAATTTATAGCGCAAGCACATAGAATGCTCAGTAAGAAATTAGCAATTGCATAAAATGTAAAGCGATCTAAAGTATTGTTGAATAATTAATCAAGAGTATGACCATTGAGTAGCTACGAAAAGATATATCAATCGTGGAAAAATAATCCGCAAGATTTTTGGCAAGAAGCAGCCAGAGAAATTCATTGGTTTAAAGAATGTGAAGAAGTTCTAGATGAAACAAATGCACCATTATATCAATGGTTTAAAGGTGCAAAAACAAATACATGCTATAATGCGATAGACCGTCATGTAATTGCAGGACAAGGTGATAGAACGGCACTCATTTATGATAGTGCCATGACGGGCCAGGTTAGAAAGTATACCTATGCGGAAATGCAAGATCATATCTCGAAATTTGCAGGCGTATTAAATGCAAAAGGCGTGAAAAAAGGCGACCGTGTTTTACTCTATATGCCGATGATTCCAGAAGCTGTAATAGCCATGCTTGCGTGTGCCAGAATAGGAGCCATTCATACGGTGGTCTTTGGCGGGTTTGCCTCAAATGAGTTAGCGAAAAGGATTATTGACGCTGAACCCAAGATTATTGTGTCAGCGACGTGCGGATTAGAGCCCGGTAGGGTTATTGCTTATAAGCCCTTGCTTGATGAAGCGTTGGCCATTTCCAAATCTACTGCAAAAACCATTATCGTTAAACGTCCAGAATGTGATGCAGAACTTATAGATGGTCGTGATTTTTATTGGGAAAAGCTAATGAAAGTGGCTACTCCTGTTGATTGCCTGGAGTTAGAAGCAACTGACCCACTTTATATTCTTTACACATCTGGAACGACTGGTACTCCAAAAGGCATCGTTCGGGATAATGGTGGTCATCTGGTTGCAATGAACTGGAGCATGAAAAATGTTTACGCAATGAGCCCTGGTGATGTTTATTGGGCTGCCTCTGATATTGGTTGGGTTGTCGGTCATTCTTATATTGTATACGCCCCATTAGTTCGTGGATGTACGACAATTTTATATGAAGGTAAACCAGTAGGGACGCCAGATGCAGGGGCATTTTGGCGCGTAATTGCGGATCATAAAGTAAACGCATTATTTGTTGCCCCCACAGCTATTCGCGCCATCAAAAGAGAAGATCCTAGGGGAGAGTTTCTAAACAATTATGATATCTCAGCTTTTCGTACGCTTTTTCTTGCGGGGGAACGCGCTGATCCTGATACGGTTAAATGGTCAGAGAAAATGGTTAGTGTTCCTGTGATTGACCATTGGTGGCAAACTGAAACGTCATGGTCTATTTGTGCAAATTTCATGGGGATAGAACATTTGCTCGTGAAATATGGCAGCCCAAGCGTTCCTTCCCCGGGGTACGATGTAAGAATATTTAGCGATGAAGGTGAAGAACTTGGTCCTAAAAAGCTCGGCAATATTGTCGTTAAAGAACCGCTTCCACCAGGTGGAATGCTAGGAATTTGGAAAGATAATCAACGCTGTATTGAAACATATTTTAAAGAATATCCAGGCTTTTACCTAACTGGTGACGCGGGTCATAAAGATGAAGATGGCTATTTATACATTATGGGCAGAACTGATGATGTCATTAATGTTGCGGGTCACAGATTATCAACGGGTTCGATGGAAGAAGTCCTAAGTAATATGCCGGATGTTGCGGAATGTGCCGTAGTAGGGGTCGCAGATGAGCTTAAAGGGCAAATTCCTTATGGATTTATCGTTTTAAAAAGTGGCACTGAAAAATCGCAGGACGATATCATTACGGAGGCGATACAATCCGTGCGTACTGAAATAGGGGCGGTGGCCAGTTTTAAAAATGCGGTAATTGTAAAAAGATTACCAAAAACCCGATCGGGTAAAATCTTGCGCCGTGTCATGAGCAGCATTGCCGGGAAAGAAGATTATAAAACCCCGGCAACGTTAGATGATCCGATGATATTAGATGAAATTAGTGCGGCTTTATTTAGCTAAGACTTCATCTAGAGCGCTAAGGAGCTTATCGACTTCCTCAACGGTATTGTAATGAGTTAGTGAAATTCTGACAGCGCCATTCTGGTCCGTTATACCAAGACTATCTGATAAACGGCGCGCATGGAAATCACCAAAGCGAACAGCCACCTTATATTTATCCATTGCGATACATACTTGCTGTGGGTCTTTGCCTTCTATCGTAAAAGCAATTGTTGGAACTCTTCTCGGGCTGGTGCCATCATTAATGCCCAGAACGTTGCAATCATTTCTCTTTCTTAAGTAACTAAGTACTTTTTCACAAAGAATATTTTCTTGTTCGGTGATGTCTTGAAAGGCGGCTTCTAATTTCTCTCGTCGTGTGCCTTTTGATCCGGCTTTTTCCCCAAGAGTGACCAAATAATCAACTATGGCGCCTGATGCATATGAAAGTTCATAATTGGCATTACCCGGTTCCATTTTTGCGGGAATTTTGGTCTTGTCATAAAAATAATGATAAAGGCTATCTAACTCTTCCATATGGTCATAGCGACAGTAGAGCGCCGCATGATGTGGACCGTAGGTTTTGTATAGACTTAAGGCATAGAAATCTACATTCCAATCTTGAACATCAATTGCTCTGTGTGGTGCGTATGCCACTGCATCAACACAAACAAGTGCGCCACGATCATGAACAAATTTGGTTATTTCTTTTACGTTATTAATGGTACCAAGCAAATTTGATACATGCGTAAAAGCAACAAGCTTTGTTTTTTCTGTCATGATGGCATCAAGCGCATCAAGTTCTAATTCGTATGTCTCTTTATTCATAGGCCAAAACTTAATGTTGACGCCGCGATCTTCTAACCAGACCCATGGGCCAATATTACTTTCATGATCTGTTATCGTAACGATCACTTCGTCGCCTGCTTTAAACTGACTTAACATTGCCTTACTTAAAAATTGCAGTAACACGGTTGTAGAAGGACCAAATACAATTTCTTCAGGTCTTGCAGCATTGAAGAGTGTCGCAATATTGGCGCGCCCTTCACCAAAGGCCTTTAATGAGTTTTGTGATACATCGTAACTACCGCCTAGCTGTACATTATGGGAATAATAATATTCTGAAATTTTATCAACGCAGCCTTTTAAGATCTGTGACCCGCCGGCATTATCCATAAATGTCCATTCATTCTTTAGTGCTGGGAACTCACCCCGTACAAAATCCATATCCAATGCCACGATTATTTTTCCTTAATTAAATTAATGATTTAGGACCGCTTTTAAAAAATTACGGGTCCGTTCTTCTTTTGGGTTGTCAAATATTTCATTGGGACTTCCTTGCTCGACAATTTGACCGGCGTCCATAAAAATGACGCGATCGGCAACTTGTCTTGCAAATCCCATTTCATGCGTCACAACGATCATGGTAACACCTGACGCTGCAAGGTTTTTAATCACATCAAGCACCTCTCCTACCATTTCTGGGTCTAACGCTGACGTGGGTTCATCGAATAGCAATGCTTTTGGCTCCATCGCGAGCGCCCGTGCAATGGCAACGCGTTGTTGTTGACCCCCTGAAAGCTGTGCTGGGAATTTATCAGCTTGTTCTGCAATACCGACTTTAGTGAGTAAATCGACGGCAACTTTTTTTGCCTTTTCTTTACTCAATCCTTTTGATTTTATGGGTGATAGCATCACGTTATCAAGAATGCTAAGATGTGGAAAAAGATTGAAGTTTTGAAAAACCATGCCGACGTCGGCGCGAACCTTCTTTAAATTACGCCCTTTTTCTACTTTTACATTTTCAACTTTTATGGTCCCTGATTTATCATACTCTTCGAGAAGATTAATACACCGTATCATAGTTGATTTTCCAGAACCGGAAGGTCCTATAACACAGACGACTTCACCTTCGGCTATTTCTAAATCAATGTCGGTTAAGGCGCGAAAATTGCCATAATGCTTATTGACCGTCTCTAACTTAATCAGAGTACTCATTGTGTATCCCCTGCTTTAAATTTTTTCTCTAATCCTGAAACCCATAAAACCAAGGGTAATAGAAAAGCCAGATAAATAACGGCCGCGGCAATAAGGGGTGTTGGGTTGGCTGCGACGGCCTGCGCCTGAGTTGCTTGTTTTAAAAGATCCGGCATCGCCACCACGGATGCAAGGGCCGTATCCTTGATCACATTAATACAGTTATTGGTGAGCGGTGGAATAACCACCTTAATGGCTTGCGGAAGAATAACGTCTACCATCATATCCTTATAACTTAATCCTAATGCTTCAGAAGCTTCGAATTGACCTTTGGGAATGGCTTCAATACCGGCACGGAATATTTCGGCCGTATAAGCACCAGAAACAACCGTTAAGGCAACGGCTGCCGCATAAAAAGGTGATAAACTAATGCCAACAAAAGGCAAGGCGTAGAAGATAATAATCAGAAGAACCAATAAGGGAATTGACCGAAATACATCAATATATGCTTTGACGATTATACGGACCGCTTTGTGGGCATATAATTTTAATAAGGCTAAGATGAGCCCCAGGATTAACCCCGCGACAATCGCTAAGATACCCAGTTGGATTGTCGTAAATAATCCGTCAATGAGCATCGGATAGGTTTGTAGAAAGACATCCATATTCAGGAAAGTTTCAACAAAATTGAATATCAATCCATCACTTGTTGTTGGCATGGGTACTACTCTTGCCGTAGAGGTACTTTCTTCTGCAAGCGTGCCGTACCATTTTAAATGCAGCTGATTTACAAAACCCTCTTCTTTTAAAATACTAATGGTATCATTTACGTCGTTTAAGATTGCACTATTTTTACCGAGCATTAGTGCATATCGCCCACCTGTTGGAATACGTTCAACAACCTCTAAATTGGGTTTGTCTTTCGTATAATATTGAAGGGCGGGAATATCGCTGATGTATCCTTTAACGCGACCAATTACCACATCTAGCATGGCAGGGGCTAATCCTTCATAGCGGCGAATTTCTGCAAAGCCATATTTTTCCTGATTAGCCGTAGCCCATATATCTCCTGTGGAGCCTGTATCGGCGGCAACAATTTGTCCCCGCAGGTCTTCTAATGAAGTAATACCGCTTCCCCTTACAACCGTTAGCGATTGATCACTATCATAAAAGGGTTGCGTAAAGGCGACGCTTTCAAGCCGTTTGTCCGTAATACCTATTGACGACATGGCAATATCAATGCGACCTGACTGAACGGCAGCAAATAAGCCGTTAAAAGGGACATTGATGATATTCACGGGACGATTAAGTCGTTTTCCAATTTCATTTACCAGATCGATTTCAAAACCAATAAATGTACCGTCGGTATTCTGAAATTCCCACGGAACATTACCAATATTGGCACCGACGACAATCGGATCATTACTTTCCTGTGCAACAGATATCATCGGCCACAAAAGAAAGAGGAGGACAATTTTCAAAACTGTAAAACAGTTAATTTTCAATATATTATCCTCTATTTTTATTAAACTGAAAGTCTTTTATCGAGCCTAGCCAGCAACCTGTCAAGGTCCTTATGGTCATCAGCTGACATGGTTGGTCCTGGTGTTCGTACTTTAGCAGACGTAATCACACCCCGACGGTGTAGGGTTTCTTTTCGAACAGCAAGACCGTAGCCTGGCTGTTGTTCGTGTTTAATGACCGGTAAATATTGATCAAATAAATCATCTGCTGCGTCTATATCGCCTGCTGCAAATTTTTCACAAACACCCACTAACATTTCAGGATAAGCAAAGCCTGTCATGGCACCGTCCGCACCACGTCCAAGCTCTTGTGGCAGATATAGTCCGCCATTGCCGCATAAAATACTAATGCGGCGCAAGCCTTGTGCCGCTGATTTGGCGCGAAGTTCTGATAATTTTCCAAGCCCTGGCCAATCTTCGTGTTTTAACATGACAACTTGCGGTACATCACGGATTATGCGCATTAGGCAATCAACGGATACTGGAGCCTTGGTTACCAGTGGAAAATCTTGATAAATCATTGGAACTTTTGAGTTAAGCGCTTTATCAACGGCGATATAATAATCATAAATTGCTTCATCGCTATTATGTGAGGGATTAGGCGCAACCATCACACCCGCGGCCCCCGCTTTCATAGCGGAATTTGAGAGCGCCACTAATTTATCCATGTCTGGGTTACTGACGCCTACAACAACGGGCACACGGCCATCGACCCGATCAATAACACGGTTCATAACGGCTTGCGATTCTTCCGGCGTTAATTTCTGTGCTTCCCCCATCATACCAAGGATTGTGATGCCGGTGACGCCTTTCTCTAAATAAAAATCAGTCAGGGTATCAATGCTTTCAAAATCGATGCTGTCATCGTCTAAGAACGGTGTGGCTGCGATAATATAGACGCCTTTTGCTTGTTCATTTAATAATGCACTCATGGTTATTCCTTATATTAGTTTGGCGTTAAAGTTCTTTTTTGGATCCATTTCGGGGACGAATTTTTCTAGCGGTTTGGCAAATTCAGAACGTTCGCGTTTTAAATATACTCCACTGCCTCGCTCTACTTTAAGTTCTTCGTCTTCTACTACGATGCGTCCACGGCTAATCACTGTTATCGGCCAACCTTTAGAAACCATTCCTTCGTAAGGGGTATAATCCATATTATCATGTAGAGCATCAGCTGTTATTTCGACTTCTTTATCCGGGTCCCAGATCGCGACATCCGCATCAGAACCTATAGCGATTGTTCCTTTTCGCGGATATAGGCCATATGTTTTTGCTGGAATGCTTGATGTCACATCAATGAAGCGATGGATGTCCATTCGCCCTTTTTGTACGCCTTCTGAAAATAGAAGCGGCATACGAATTTCAAGTCCGGGGACGCCGTTCGCGATTTTATCGAATGTTGGTTTTGGACCAGCAGACAATTTTCCACTACTATCATAGCGATAAGGTGCATGATCTGATGAAAAGACACTGAATGATCCGTCGATAAGGCCTTCCCATATGATTTCTTGATTTTCTTTATTGCGCGGTGGTGGACTACAGCAGAACATTGCCCCATCCATTCCATCTTTATCAAGGTCATCAATGGTAAGGAATAAATACTGTGGACATGTTTCACCGTATATTTTAAGGCCACGTTCCTGTGCGCGGCGAATTTCGGTTAAGGCTGCCTCAGAAGAGACATGAACAATTAACATAGGTGTATCTAGTAGCTCTGCAAGTGTAATCGCGCGGTGGGTTGCTTCTTTTTCAGCAAGACTAGCATGGGCAATGGCATGATATTTCGGATCACCAAGTCCTTGGTCGAGGAGCTTTTCGGTGATCCATCTGATGACCTCATGGTTTTCAGCGTGCACCATTACCAGGGCCTGCTCACGTCTTGCTGCAGCAAGAACATTAAGAATTTCATAATCATTCAGTTTCAGGTTGTCATATGTCATATAGATCTTAAAGGATGTAATGCCGTCTTCAATCATGGCCGGAAGTTCTTGACCAATAATAGCGTCTGAAGCATCCGAAATAATAAGATGGAAGCCATAATCAATAACCGATTTGGGTTTTGCGCATGCCATATAATCATCAACAACTTCACGTAAACTTTGTCCGCGATGTTGAGCGGCAAAGGGCAGTAATGTTGTGGTCCCCCCAAATGCAGCAGACACAGAACCGCTATAAAAATCATCAGCAGTCATAATTCCACTTGATGATTTTTGTTCTATGTGACAATGCGCATCAATGCCGCCTGGTAATATTAATTTATTAGTAGCATCAATATCTCTTTCTCCTTCTTCAAGGTTTTCGCCCAGTGCGATAATTTTGCCATCCTTGATGCCAACGTCTTGTTTTTTCTGCTCAATTTCGGTTACAGTATGTCCGTTTCTGATGACTAGATCATATAAGGCCATTTTTTTATCCATCCTGAATTTGATAGGTTTATTTTATTATTTGTATTTGGTATTCAAATGGTATACCATTGGTACACCTGATAATCAAGCGAGGATTTAAATGTTAACGCCAAGTGGAACCACTACATCAAAAGAACTGCCAGAAATTGGCCGTAATTTCGATGATATGGGTGAAGAAAAAAGCCTTGGCGAACGAACATACCTTCTTATTAGCGATATGATTTTAAAAGGAGAGCTCGCATATGGAGATCCCGTTCAGGAAAGACGCCTTGCCGAACATATGAATGTATCCAGAACACCAGTAAGAGAGGCCATAAGCCGTTTGGAAGCTGAGGGCTTTTTAGAGCGAAGCGGTGGTAGAGTTGTGGTTCGTGAGGTCCGTTTAAAAGAATTCGTTGAAATACTGCATGTTAGAAAATTACTTGAATGTGATGCAGTAAGAGAGGCCGCGAAAAATGCTGATGCGAAAGAGCTTCAAAAAATTCGTGGAACTATCGAAAAATTAATGGAAAAAAGGTCTGTTACTGCATTAGAGCTTCGAGAAGTTGATGATATGTTTCACAATTTCATTGCGAGAAGTTCCAATAACAGTTTGGTCAATGAATTGATTAATGATTTAAGACGAAGAACAGCAATGTTTGATCATGAGCGCCTTCCTGACCGCAAGCAACCAGGTAGTAAAGAACATTTAAATATTATTGATGCGTTAGAAAAGCGAGATGGGGCGCTTGCGTCTACGCGAATGGCTCGTCATATCAATAATGTCCATAGTAGTATTTTTGAACATTGGGGTTTTAATAAATGAACCAATTAATTAAGCCGCGCATTTTAATGTTAAATGCGAACTCATCATGTTCAGTCACAAAAGGAATGGAAGAAGAGTTAGAAGTGCCTGCCTCACTTTTAAATGTAACGATTGATTATGATCAAATCGCCGAGGCACCAGAAGCCATTGAAAGTATGGAAGATGTACATCTTGCCCACGAACTTGTCACAGAATATGTTAAAAAATCTGATTATGATGCCTATGTCATAGCGTGTTTTTGTGATCCGGGTGTTCAGGAGCTAAGGGTGTTAGGGTTTCAGAATGTATTTGGCATCGCTGAAAGTGCCATGCACTTAGCCGCCAACAGTGGCGGAAAGTTCGGGATGATTTCAATTTTGGATGTCTCCGTTGAGCGTCATATTAAACAAGTGGAGCGTGCGGGCCTTTCCGATTTGCTTGCAGCGGATCTTGCCTTAAATCTGGGTGTGTTGGAACTAGAGGATATTGAACTAGCGCGTCCCCGTATTGAAGAAGTGGGACGTGCTCTTGTAGAAAAATTCGGGGCAGAATCTTTAATACTTGGTTGCGCCGGTATGGGATTACATAAAGAATGGTTGCAAAATTTACTTAATAAACCAATTATCGATCCATGTTGGGCTGGGCTTTCCATGGCCGTAGCCTATTTAGGATCAAAATAAATTAAATCATATTAAAGGAGTTATAAAAAATGGATTTAGGAATTAAAGGACGCAAAGCTATCATCTGCGCGTCTTCAAAGGGCCTTGGGAAAGCATGTTCCATGACATTGGCCGGTGACGGTGCGCATGTGTTTATCAATGGACGAAACGCAGAAGTATTGGAAGCCACAGCACAGGAAATCCGTGATGCCACAGGTTCTGAAGTGACAGCAGTTGCATGTGATGTCACAACAGCGGAAGGCCGTGAAAAATTATTGGCCGCATGTCCTAACCCCGATATTCTTGTTAACAATGCTGGCGGTCCTCCTACGGGAAATTTTCGTGATTGGGATCGTGACACATGGATTAAAGCACTTGATTCAAACATGCTTACACAAATCGAACTGATTAAAGCGGTGGTTGACGGCATGATCGAACGTAAATTTGGCCGCATTGTTAATATTACTTCTGGTGCTGTGAAGGCACCGATTAGTGTTCTTGGGCTTTCAAATGGTGCACGTGCGGGTCTTACTGGCTTTGTGGCCGGCGTTGCACGAACAACTGTAAAAGATAACGTCACAATTAATAATTTGTTGCCTGGACCATTTGAAACGGACCGAATCGAGCAAGTTGTCGCAGGTGAAGCCAAAGCAAAAGGGGTTAGCATAGAAGAAGCCCGTAAAAGCCGTATGGCGGCAAACCCATCTGGTCGCTTTGGCCAGCCGGAAGAGTTTGGCCAAGCTTGTGGTTGGATGTGTTCTGCACATGCGGGCTATATGACAGGGCAAAATATATTGCTTGATGGCGGTAATTTCCCGGGCGTAATTTAAATTCTAAATATACTGTGAAGAAAGGCTCCAATATTGGAGCCTTTTTTTGTTTTGCGAATATTGATTTCTATAGATGGTCATGACATTGTCATTATAAAAAGTGAATAATGAAAGCATATGAAATGATATTGGCAAGTGATGGATTAAAAAGCAGAGGCGTCGAGATTGCGCCTTCCCTTACCAGATTAATTGCAAATTCAGCAATGGGCACAGAAGGATTAATCCCTCTTTGGTTTGGTGAGCCGAATGTCCAAACACCAAAGATGATATGTGATGCGGCTGCAAGTTCACTCTCAAAAGGTGAAACCTTCTATGCAGAAGGATTAGGAAAACCATATTTAAGAGAAGCGATTGCAGAATATATGACCTCGCTTTATCAAGTAAATATTAATTCTGACCGGATTGCTGTAACAGTTTCAGGTGGAAATGCCTTGAATTTGGCTTTTCAGACACTACTTGAGCCCGGAGATAAAGTTGCAACACTTATACCGGCTTTTCCAAATTTATTAAATGTTCCAGCATTACAAGGTGCGGAGCTTATTACGCATCCTTTGGAGGTAAAGAACGGACGTTGGACACTCAATTGTGATGACTTTTTAGAAAAAGTCAAAAAAGCAAAAGTGGTTTTAATCAATTCTCCGTCAAATCCGACAGGGTTTATGCTTACACAGGCAGAAATTGATAAAATATCGGCAACTTTACGTGAAAGAGGAACATGGATCATCGCCGATGAGGTTTATTCAAGAACCGTGTATGAAGAAAAAGTTGCCCCTTCTTTTATAAAAGCATCACTCCCAGAAGATAAATTGATTGTTGTGAATTCATTTTCAAAAACATGGGCGATGACAGGGTGGCGCCTTGGTTGGTTAACGTTGCCGCCTAGCCTTGCCCCAATTGTTGAGAAATTAATGGAATTTTCTGTGGCTTGCGCCCCCGCTTTTACGCAAAGAGGCGGCGTTGTTGCGCTTAGAGAAGGTGAAACGTTTATTAAGCAAACAAACGAAATGTACCGTGACGCACGAGACCTTGTTTGTGAAACATTACATGAAAGCCATAATATCACATGTCCAATTCCGCATAGTTCGTTTTATGCTTTTTTTAGAATTAATACTATTGATGACAGTGTTGAGTATACCCGGATGTTAATTGAAAAAGCAAAAATTGGATTAGCACCGGGAGACGCATTTTTAATGCCAGAACCAGGATGGTTCCGGTTATGTTTTGCGCAAACGCAAGACATATTAGAAGAGGCTCTCGATAGGTTAAAACCATATCTATAATGATATACATTTGATGATGATTAATCTTTAGTCCGTCTGCCCTATTTATGTTTATTTCTCTTTTATCTATAGTCATATAAAGAAAAAGGGGAAAGTCATGTCATCTCGGCGTTCATTTTTACAAAAAATTCTTTTTGGAGCCTCGACGGTAGGGGCACCTAAATTTAAAAGAGATTTTCATAAAGAACTTGGTGTAAAACCATTTATCAACGCTATTGGTTCATATTCATCACTTGGCGGCGAAGAAATGTGGCCAGAAGTAATCGAAGCCATGGATTATGCCGTTCAAAATAAGGCAGATATGGAAGATTTACATGATGCTGTGGGAAATAGGATTGCTGAGCTCGTGGGATCTGAGTATGCGTGTGTAACGGCGGGTGCTACGTCAGCGATAATATTGTCAGTGGCCGGATGTATGTCCGGATTAAATAAAGAGATATTAGAAACGCTTCCTCATCCGCCGGTGGGCACAAAAAATGAGGTCATTTTACAAAGGTCACACCAATATTTATACGATCGGGCATTAAGAGTGCCGGGTGCAAAGCTTGTGATGGTTGACACCGAAGAAGATCTTTTAAACGCCATAAATGAAAAAACGGCGATGATGTTTTATGTGCGTAAAATGGAAGGGGAAATTCCCTTAGAACACTGGATTAAGATAGGAAAAGAACAAAATATTCCTACATTATGTGACGCAGCGACGACTGTCCCTCCTATTCAAAATTTGCTGGATACAGTAAAACTTGGATTTGATTTATGTTGTTTCTCGGGTGGTAAGGGACTTCGTGGCCCTTATAGTGCAGGGCTTTTACTGGGTCGAAAAGACTTAATCATAGCAGCCAAGGCAAATGGTTCACCAAACCACAAGTCAGTTGGTAGGGCCATGAAGGTGGCACCTGAAGAATATTTGGGCATGATGGTTGCGGTTGAGCAGTCCCTTCTTCACGATGAAGCCGCAGATATGAAGGATTATTACCGTATTACAAACGATATGGCTGCCGAAATAAGTAAACTTGATGGTGTTACGGCGGACGTTCTGACGAGCGAGCAGCAGGGTATGGAGCCATATGTGAATGTCGACTGGGATCAAGAAAAATATAAAATTTCCAAAGATGGATTGAAACTCGCCTTAAGAAATGGCGAACCTTGTATTGAACTTAGGGCGATGTTTTTATCATTTGGTGAGCTTCATTTAACGGGCCATATGTTAAAACCGGGAGAAGAAAAGATTGTCGCTCGCAGGGTCATAGAAATATTATTGGAAAGTAAGGTTTTGCTATGACAAAAAGACGGTCATTTTTAAAAGCGGCTGCGATTGCCTACCCTTTAAGTCAAGTTGGTTCTATTCCTGCTTTGGCAAAAGAAAACTATCAAGCACCAACGATTTTTAAGCGTGATTATTTTAAAGAGATAGGGGTGACGCCTTTTATTAATGCCGCAGCCAGTTATTCCGCCTATGGTGGTGCGCGCATGCTCCCTGAAGTTGCCGAAGCCATCAGGTACGGTACTTATAATAAAGTGAAAGTAAGTGATCTTCATGACGCTGTGGGGAAAAAATTGAGCTTCTGCCGACGACAACAGACATGCCAAATGAAGTTATTATTCAAAGAAATCACCGCTATACTTACGACCGCGCCTTAATCGTTGCGGGTGCGAAATTAATTGAAGTAGCAAATGAAGAAGAATTAGTTAATTCCATTAGCCCAAAAACCGCAATGATGTTTTGGCTTCTTGCAAACCATAATCCCGCTGGGGATAATATTTCAATGGACTGCTACTTGAAAATTGCTAAAGAGAATAATATTCCAACTTTCCTTGATGGCGCAACTATGACACCACCTGCCTTAAATGTTATTGATGCTTGTAAGCTTGGCTTTGATATGGTTGGTTTTTCCGGTGGTAAGGGACTTCGTGGACCCTATAGTGCAGGCTTGCTGCTTGGTAAAAAAGAATTCATTGAATATGCACGGGCCAATAATTCACCAAATTCCCGGGCATTGGGCCGGGGAATGAAGGTTGCCTCGGAAGAATATCTTGGCATGTTGGTTGCGCTGGAGGCGGCACTTGAGGTTGATGAAGAAGCTGATTTTAATGAGAAACGTGAAGTTTTCGCGAGAATGATTTCTGAAATTGGTGATATTCCGTCACTGAAAACTGAAGTCATCCTTGATGAAGGGATGGTTAGTGAACTTTATCTTGATCTCTCATGGGATCAATCGGTCATTAATTTATCGATAGAAGAATTCGTAGAAGAGTTAAAAGGCGTTACACCATCCATTCGAATTCGTATGCTAAAATTCGCTGGTGGACGTGCGCAACTTTCTGCGACAGTATTATCTGAAGGGCAGGAAATAACAGTTGGTAAACGCGTTAGAGAAATATTTTTAAACCACCTTTTTTAAGAATTAAAATCAAAAAAAGCCCGCCAGACGAATTGTCTAGCGGGCTTTTATCATTAAAATATTATTCTACGATTGGTAGAACTACATATGATGGATGTTCTGCGGAATGGTGGACCGTATTATGGGCGATAACACCCTCAGATTCATCATAGTTATTTCCGCCAGTATTTAGGTTGCGGACAAATTTTGGGAAGTTTGAAGATGTGACTTCAACACGAATTCTGTGACCTTTTTGAAATTCAATACTTGTAGTCATCGGCGTCATGTCAATCTCATAAACCTCACCTTCTTTCATCATGATTTGTTTGTCATATCCTTCACGGTAACGTGCACGGAAAATGGTATCATCAATAATGTATGCAGTGCCGTCTGGTGCAACATCAACCAGTTTAACGGCAAAGTCAGTGTCTTTAGCATCTGATGATACGTGCAGAACGGCATCGACAAAACCTGAAACTTCTATTGGCTCATCAAGTGGATCACTGGTAAAGACCAGAACATCGCTTCTTGCTTCGATGATGCGTTGGTCAAATGAGCCTGCCGTCACTAGCCCACCGTTACAACAATCACCGCCACCAATGGTTTGAACCGGGTTCATAGGGTCATAGTGATAACTGTCTGATCCTGTATCCGGCATGTCGAATGTCAATTTACCATCCCCATAAAGGCTATTAGCATTACCGCCGGATGATAAATACATTTTGACTTCTTTAGCAGCCTTTGGTGGCCATTGATCGTCACCCTGCCATTTATTAGCGCCCATTGTGTAATATTGGATTTTCGGCGTATCTTTATCAAAGGCACTGTCATCGCCTTTTAACCATTTATCCCACCATGACCAGATAAGCCCTTGATCATCAAATGTTGTGTCTCCCAAATCACGATCACCACTAACAAATTCAGGGCCAAGGCCGGCAAAGCGACAATGGTTGTTTGGTGCAACAACAACATATTGATTGTTTCGGACTTCTGCATCAATACCATTTGCTGCGGCATGATTAGATAAAGCCATGTTTGGTCCAATAGAAACGTCGTACCATGAGTTAAACCAAAGTCCAGGAACACCCCACTCTTCATTTTCGTGGTAAAGGCCGCCTTCGAACCAACCTTCGGAAACAGGTGTGCGTTTTACAAACTCTTCAAATGTGCCTTCTGGTTCCCCCATGCTGGTAAGCAAGTCTTGAATTGGAAGGTGACGAATTTGCTTTTCCCAATCAACATCCGGTTTATCAGTGCTCAAATCATTATACTGTGAAATTTGAGTTCGGATCTCAGGACTTAAGCCTTCAGGGATTTGAGCGCGTAGCGGGTTATCAACGCCATATAGCCAGATAAAGAATAAAATGCGCTGCACACCACCGGTGTACCAGTTACCATGTTCCCAAAATTCACCAACGCGGCCAATACCAGCGCCGGATGCTTGCGGCACCATAGCGGCGTGGGCAGGGTGGTTCATGGCTGCAAGGGCCAATTGCCATTCGGCTGTTGATGAACAGCCAATTGTGCCAACGCGGTTATTGGACCAGCTTTGACCGGAAATCCAATCAAGCGCGTCATAACCATCGGTTCTTGGGTAACCGAGAATTTCAAATTTACCTTCGGAAAAATATCGGCCGCGTTCATTTTGCATGATGTAAGCATATCCACGACTTACTGCTTCAACGACACTGCGCAGTGATCTTAAACCCAGCTCATTCATGTTATAAGGCGTTCTGACAAAAATTGTCGGCACCGGCCCGTCCGCATCTTTCGGACGGTAAATGTCTGTGGAAAGCCCTACACCATCACGCATTGGCATAAGAACCTTTGTTTCCACAACGGCGATCTCATTTAAAATTTCACGTAGTGCCTCTTCGCTATATTTTGAATAATCCTGTGCGCTTGCAATGTTTACGGTTATTACCGATATCGTCAAGGCCAGAAAAACACGAATGATGTTCATTATTTTCTCCCGTTCTTTTGAAATTTTAAGTGACTATAGCGGATTGATGGGAATGGGTAAATAGAGGAAGCCCTTGTAGATTTAAGAATTAGAGTAAGTCACTATATTAGCGGATTGAAGTTTTGCGCATGTCGTTTTAAATGTATCCTATTATATAAATTATTTGAAAAGGAGAGAGATGCATAAAGCTCTTGTTAATCGGGATAAATATAATTGAAGAGGGGGTATATATAAAAAACAAATTCAACCCTATACAAAGTAAGAATTTTTATCGTTAATGTGCGTTAATTATGCTATTGGAAATTAAACAGTTATATTTCGAGTGAGTATATAATTGGTAGAAAAACCGAATTCTGATAAAAATGATAATATTGATAATGCCCTTCAATTAAGAGACGTGCCTAGGGAATTGGTGGGTTCCGAGGATGAAAGCTTTATGACCATACTTTTTGGAGAGCTTTTGGATAATATGTGGATACCTGAAGGAACATCTGAAGAAAAAATATTACTGAAAATTAATGCTGCAAAAGAAACATTACGGCAAATCGCGCCACAGGACGGCATTGAAGGTATGCTAGCCGTACAAATGGCAAGTACTCATCAGGCGGCGATGGAATGCTTAAGACGGGCCACGGTTGAGGATCAAACTATACAAGGACGCGATACCGCCCTCAAACAAGGAGAACGGTTCTTAAGATTATATATGGATCAGGTTAAGGCACTTGGTAAGCATCGTGGTAACGGTGATCAAAAAATGACCATTGAACATGTAAATGTTGCATCGGGCGGATAGGCCATTGTGGGACAGGTAAATAATAAGCAAAAAAACGCAGATGAACATGACACATAAAAGGAACACAGGCCCTATGATGAAAAGTGCCCGGTGCGGGGCTAAAACACGCAAAGGACATCCTTGTAGGTCTCCTGCGGTAAAGGAAAAAAACGCTGTAGAATTCATGGTGGTGCAAAGGGAAGTGGGGCGCCACTTGGGAATAAGAATGCCTTGAAAACAGGTGATTATACAAGGGAAGCTATCGAAGAGCGAAAAAAGCTTAATAAGATGATCCACTCCTTCAAAACCTCATTGGATGAGTTACTATAATAGCAATTTATCATAATTCTTGCTTTATGATGATGTGTTTTTTGCTTAGTATTTTAAGGATATATTTGCATAGGTTCGGGGTAGTAATTTATTGATCTATAAAGTATCAATAGAATATAAAATGAATTTAATAAGGTAAGCAGTGTGCTGTGGAAATAAAAATTATAATGAACATGTTTAAATCAATTTGCCTAACAACAATATTGCTTTTATCTTTTGGGGGATCATCTGCCAACGCATCCCCATGGGCAAGCCCAGGCGATAGCCAGCTTCGTTCGGATGTGGAACTTTTAGCCCATCACGGTCTAATTTCCGGCCCCGTAAACACATGGCCAATGTCTTGGAAACAAATCACCCGCGAATTTTATAAAGCCGACAGTATGACATTGCCGCTTTATGTTCAACGTGCCCTTGACCGGGTAAGAAGCAAAATCCCGAATGAGGTGAATGTAAAAGCAAAGGCACATTACAGCAATCAAATTCAATTTTTCAGAGGGTTTGAGGACGAAAGCCGCGCTAAAGCAGAAATAGAAGGCTCTTTCGAAGCAAACCTTGATAATACAAGCATTCATATTGACGGTCGTTATCTTGATCTTGATGATAATAATGCCAATCTTGACGGAAGTTATATATCACAAGATATCGGCAATTGGTCAACCTATATTGGGGCTATTGACCGCTGGTGGGGACCCGGTCAAGAAACTACAACATTACTTAGCACAAACGCCCGCCCACTGCCGTCAATCGGCATTCGCCGCGTGACCTCAAAATCGTTCGAAACAAAATGGCTCAGCTGGATGGGACCATGGGATGCGGAAGTGTTCATTTCAAAAATGGATAAAGACAGACATATCCCGGAACCGATATTCGTTGGCATGCGGTTAAATTTTGAACCAATAAACAATTTTGAAGTCGGCCTCGCCAGATCATTAATGCTCTGTGGACAAGACAGACCATGCGGCTTTAAACAATGGATTAATGGCTTGGTTGCCGTAGGTGATCTGGATAATAAAGGCGTGATTGAAGAGCAGCCGGGAAACCAGTTGGCACAAATTACGCTTTCCTATTCAATTGGGGTGTCTGAAGACATTGAGGGTAAAATTTATGCCGAAGGTACTGCAGAAGACATCCATATATTTTTACCGTTTAAATATTCGAGATTGCTTGGAATAAATTTTAATGGACCATTTGGCACAAATGGAGACAAATGGAAAGTGACATTAGAAGCATCGGATACAATGGGTTCCCAAAGGTGGTTTTATGGCAATCGGTTTAAAGGGACTATGTATAATCATCATTTATATAAAACGGGGTATAGGTATCATAATCGTGTAATTGGTCACGCACTTGATTCAAATAGTTTCTATACTTCGTTAAAGGCAGAACTTATAAAATCGAATGGTATCGAATTTGGCTTAAAGTACCAAAATATTCTCGTAAATAGTGAAGATAACTCCCCAAACCGATTAAGCTTTAATCGCGAAAAAATAAATAGTTTTTCTGCGAATGCACTTTATCCTACAAATATTGGGCGAATTTTTATACAGGGAAGATATATGGATAATGAAATCAATACACCTGATATAAACGATAAGAATTTTATGGTAAACTTATCTTGGGAAATGGGGTTTTAGAATTATGGTTGATCTAAAAATCACTTCTTCTTGGCCTCAGTTCAGTGAAGCAGAAAAATTAGCCGTGAGTAATGTGCTTGCAACAGGCAAAGTTAATTACTGGACCGGTAAAGAAGGTAAATTATTCGAGCAAGAGTTTGCAGAATTTTGTAAAGTTAACTATGCAATTGCCTTAACAAACGGAACGGCTGCATTAGAATTGGCTTTAGAAGCTTTGGGAATAGAGGAAGGTGACGAGGTTATTGGATCCCCAAGAACTTTTATGGCTAGTGCAAGTTGCGTTGTGACCCGTGAGGCAACGCCTATATTTGCCGATGTTGATTTTAATAGCGGGAATATAACGGCTGAATCAATTGAAAAAGTAATTACTCCAAAAACGAAAGCTATTATTCCGGTTCATTTGGCTGGGATGCCATGCGAAATGGATGATATTATGGCTCTCGCAGAGAAATATGACCTTTATGTCATTGAGGATTGTGCCCAGGCGCATGGTGCTAAATACAAAGGCAAACCAGTAGGCAGTATCGGTCATATTGGCGCATTTTCATTTTGTCAGGATAAAATAATGACCACTGGTGGTGAAGGTGGAATGCTTGTAACGAATGATAAAAACTTATGGAAAAAGGCATGGGCATATAAGGATCACGGAAAAAGCTATGATGCTGTATATAACCGCGAACATCCGCCGGGATTTAGATGGCTAGCGGAAAGTTTTGGAACAAATTTCAGAATGACAGAAATGCAGGCTACCATTGGCAGAGAGCAATTGAAGTTGTTGCCAACTTGGACTGAGAAAAGGCAAGAAAATGCTGCGAAATTGGATGAAGTTATTCAGCAGTATCCTGCTCTCATAATACAAGTAATTCCAGATAATATTATCCATGCACGATATAAATATTATACTTATGTTGATACCAATAAATTAAAAGATGGTTGGGATAGGGACAAAATTCAGGACAAGTTTTGGGAAAATGGTATCCCTTGTTACGTCGGCAGCTGTTCAGAAATTTATAATGAGAAAGCATTTGAAACTTATGGCTTTAAACCAGAAAAACCATTGCCTGTTGCTGAAGAACTCGGAAAGATTTCTCTGATGTTTTTAATCCATCCGACCTTAACAACGTCAGAAATAAATGCTACATGTCAAGTTATCATGACCATTATGGAAATGGCTTCTAATTAATATCAAAGATTAATGGATAAAAAAGTGGATGAAATTCTATATTTAATTGGTCGTGAAGAACCTCTTTTTCAAAAAGATTTGAATGAATATAGTAAAGGTCTAAATGACGCAATTTCAGGTTCCAGAATACTTGTAATTGGTGGGGCAGGCTCCATCGGTCAAAACGTAGTGAAAGAAGTTTTCAAGCGTAACCCTAAGTTATTACATGTTGTAGATATTAGTGAAAATAACATGGTGGAGCTGGTAAGGGATATTCGTAGTTCATTGGGATATATTGAAGGGGAGACTGCGTTTGTCCCGATTTGTATGGGCTCAAAGGAATTTGAAGCTTTTTGGGATTTAAATAAACCGTATGACTATGTATTCAATTTGGCCGCGATGAAACACGTACGTAGTGAGAAAGATCAATTTTCGTTGATGCGTATGATAAAAACAAATGTATTATACACGCAGAAAACATTTGAATTAGCTGTGAAAGCGGGCTCACAAAAGTATTTTGCCGTGTCAACGGATAAAGCGGAAAGCCCAGCAAATTTGATGGGAGCAACCAAAAGGATAATGGAAATTTGTTTATCGCAGCATAATTCTAATACTGCCGTTTCTACTGCCCGGTTTGCAAATGTTGCTTTCTCTGATGGTAGCCTCCTGCATGGGTTTAATTCCCGAATAACAAAACAGCAGCCTTTCTCGGCACCAAACGATGTTAAAAGATATTTTATGACTGGTGAAGAAGCAGGATTGCTTTGTCTGTTTTCTGCGGTACTTGGGCAAGATCAAGAGATATATTTTCCTGACTTAAATCCTGATGAATTTTTAATCACCTTTAGTCAGATTGCTGAAAGGTATCTTGAGGTGAGAGGATTTGAACCAGTACTAGTCTATAGTGAAGAGGAAGCAAGAGAACGAGCTTCCAGTCTTATCTCTAACAAAAAATGGCCTTGTTATTTCTTTTCCAGTGACACTTCTGGGGAAAAACCTTTTGAAGAGTTTTTCTCATCAGATGATAAAGTAAATTGGGATAGGCACAATGACCTAGGCGTGATCAATGGTATTTCTACTGAAGAAGATAATAAGGTTTTGGATTTTATCAACCATATTAATCAAATTGAAGAAAAAGGAAATTGGGATAAAACACAATTAATTGAATTGATTAAATATTATTGCCCAACATTAAGTCATATAGATACAGGCAAGTTTTTAGATGGGAAAATGTAATGATTAAACGATTATTTGATATAAGTGTGTCTGCAACTGCTTTAATTATTCTTTCACCAATTTTGCTGTCTGTAATGGTAATACTTAAATTTACAGGCGAAGGCGATATTTTTTACCGACAAAAACGTATGGGTAAAGGATGCAAGCCCTTTTATATAACAAAATTTGCAACAATGCTTAGAGATAGCCCGAATATGGAAGGTGGTTCATATACATTACAAAATGATCCCAGAGTTTTGCCAATAGGACGGTTTCTTAGAAAATCTAAAATAAATGAATTTCCACAATTTTGGGACATTCTGATTGGAAATATGAGCTTTGTAGGACCAAGGCCTCAAATGGTCAATGTTCATAGCTGGTATCCAAAAGAATATGTAGAAGTATTAAATCAAGTGACTCCAGGAATTACGGGTGCCGGTTCTATAGTTTTTAGGGATGAAGAAGCAATATTAACAAGAGCTTTAGATTATGACTATTGCTATAAAAATGAAATTATCCCTGCAAAAGTAGTGCTCGAAAAATGGTATGTAGTAAACAGGTCATTCTTAAAAGATATTACTATAATGTTAATTACCGCTTGGGTCGTGATCTTCCCGGAAAGTAATATTTTGTATCAGATATTTCCAGATATCCCAGAAATTGATAAAAGCAATTTTGGCTTAAAAGAAATATAAGGCGGGTGTGGTGGAAGAAATAAATATTTTATTTAGTGCTGCTGGTAGGAGAGTATCTCTAATACGTCATTTTAAAAAAGTTTTGAATGATTTGGGTTTGAGGGGACGGGTAATATCTGCCGATATAAATTTACTTGCTCCTGCTTCTTATATAACAGATGAAAAAGTACTCATACCAAAGTGTACTAATGAGAATTATATTGAAACTTTGATTGATATTTGTAAAACACAAAGAGTTTCTTTGCTAACTTCACTAATTGACACAGATTTAATATTATTATCGGAAAATAGAGATAAATTCGAAAGGGTCGGAACAAAATTACTAATCAGTAGTGTTGAGACTAATGAAATTTGTTTTAATAAAATAAATACTGCTAAATTCTTTAAAACTCATAATGTTTCTTCTCCCTGCACCTATTCCTTAGATGAGGCATTAAATTTTGATCAAGAAAAGTATCCCGTACTGCTAAAACCTTTTGATGGTAGTTCAGGAGTTGGTGTTACAAAAATTAATAATAAAGAAGAACTAATATTTTTTGCCAAGTATATTAAGAATGCTATGATACAAGAATATCTGGAGGGGGAAGAATATACCGTTGATGTTTATGTAGACTTTAAAGGAAAAATTAGATGTGCAGTACCACGAAAAAGGCTTGAAATTAGAGGAGGGGAAGTAAGTAAAGGTGTTACCGTTAAAGATAAGCTAATTATGAAAGCAGCTTGTGACGCTGTTAGTAAACTACCTGGGACTATTGGCTGCATTACTATCCAATGCTTTAAAACCAAGGATAATCAAATCAAGTTTATAGAAATAAATCCAAGATTTGGTGGAGGATTTCCATTATCTCTTCATGCAAAAGCCGATTTTCCAAAATGGATACTACAAGAATTAGTATTTGGCGAATGTAATGCCACCATGGATGACTGGCTCGATGATTTAGCAATGCTACGATACGATGAAGAAATTATAGTTAATGGTGATCAAATTAAATGATTAAGGCTATCGTTTTTGATTTAGATGACACACTCTATTTAGAAGAAAATTACGCATTTAGTGGAATGACTTTCATCGGTACTTGGGTTGAAGAAAATTGGGGCATATTGGGACTAGAGTCTGAATTAAGAAGATTATGGAATCAAGGCATTAAAACTAAAACATTTGATCACGCCTTTCAAAACCTTGAATATGAAATATGCCAAAACTCTGTCAAGGAGTTAGTAAATGTTTACCGGAATCATAGCCCTGAGATAGAACTTGAACCGGATTCGATTGTTTTATTGAATAGATTGCAGAATAAATACCATCTAGGTTTAATTACAGATGGCTATAAAGTAGCTCAGAACAATAAAATAGACGCATTAAACCTACATAAATGGTTCTCTAAAATCATTGTTACGGATGAATTGGGAAAGTCATATTGGAAACCTAACCCTCGTTCATATAAAATGATTGAAGCAGAATTCAGTTGTAAAGGAAAAGAGTGCGTTTATATTGGCGACAATATTTCAAAAGATTTCATTTCTGCTAACCAAAGAGGCTGGATGACAATTCAAATTCAAAGACCGAATAAAATCCATAAACAAAAATTAAAGTTAAAGCCAGAGTATTACGCTGACATGATTATTGATAACCTTAATGCATTGCAAGACGGAATTTGGGAAAAGTTATGAGAAACATAATAACAAGTAAAAATTTCATTAGGACATTGGTATTAAGGTTGCTGCGTCGTTTTAATTTTGATTTTCGAATATATCATCATTGGCACACGGGTTCTAAATTATTGCTTAATTCTTTTAAACATAAAGGATATTGGTTTTATGGAAAATCTCGCGAGAAAAATTCTATGGAGTTAATATCAAAATGTGTAGGCCAGAATGATTATTGTATAGAGGTAGGCGGGCATATTGGTTATCTTACCATGCATTTCTCAAAATTAGTTGGTTCAGGAGGAAAAGTGATTGTGTTTGAGCCATCGCCAGTGAACTTATATTACCTGAAGTCTAATTTACATGATATTCCGCAGGTAGAGATTGTAGAACAGGCAGTATCTGATACTGTAGGTGAATTTCCATTTTATATCGAAGAGCTAACGGGTCAAAATAACTCACTCGTTGCGAATTATGATCAATTAGCTGTAAATATTAATAATTCTGGTTTAAAGTTAGATAAAGATGAGGATATGAGTATTATCAATGTAGCCGTAGTTACACTGGATGATTATCTGCTTCCTGTAAACTTACTGCGAATTAATTTTCTAAAAATTGATATTGAAGGAAATGAATATCCTGCAATTATCGGGGCAGAAAAAATCCTCAGGAAATATAGGCCTATTATTATGATTGAAGTCACAGAGAACGCTCTAAAAGTAGAAACGTTTCTCAAGGAAATAGGGTATAAATATATTTTAGATGATCAACTAAATTCTGTAAATGCTGAGAATCCAAATAGTTTTAATTGGTTTTGTTTTTATAATTCGCAGGACATTCCACAAAAGTAATAATCAAACAATTATAAATTCATAGTTTTTAGAATTACTTTATTTACTTCATTCACGTTGTATTTATCTGTAACAATTTTATGAGACTGATTGGCCATTTTCATATTTAATTGAGGAAATTCGATCATTTTGATCATTTTAGCAGCTAAAGTTTTATAATCTTTTAGCGGCACAATATATCCATTTTCTCCATCCACAACAGTTTCTCTACATCCAGGTGCATCAGTTGTCAGGATCGCTCGTCCTGTGGCCATTGCCTCTAAAACTGTTCTGGGAGTACCTTCTCTATATGATGGTAATACATAAACGGAACAATTCTCTAACGCGGGCCTAACATCTTTTAGCTTTCCTAAGAAATTGATCGTGCCGTTAGAGACCCATTTATCTAATTCATGTTTTTTAATGGCACTTGGATTATTATCTATCCAACCTGCCAAATTAAAAGTAATTTCAGGATATTTTTCTTTAACTATTTTCGCTGCATCTACATATTCATAGATGCCTTTATCTTTAATTAATCGAGCGATAAGTAAGAATGAGAATTTTTCTGGTAAGGGTGTTTTCTTATAATGTTCTAAATTAACACCAGATCCATTAATGAGTTGGGTTTTGGTTTTATTATTTAATATGCCTTTTATATTAAAAATTTCGATGTCATCAGGGTTTTGGAAAAATACCCTTTTATTATAGTATAAGGATAATTTAAGTAAACCGCTCATAATAATGCCAATAATTCGGGCCTTAATTGATTGACTGGTAAAACCATATCCAAGTCCGGTTATCATGGAATATATGTTTTTTACCCCAGCCATTTGTGCCGCCAACGATCCATAAATGACCGGTTTCATCGTATAGCTTAGAATATAATCTGGATTAAGTTTCTTTAGTTTTTTTGCCATTTTCCAGCAATTAAACATGTCTTTGAATGGGTTGAGACCTGTATTTTCTATTGCCATATGCTCATAGTGAACGCCAATTTTTGTTAGCTTTTCTATGATTTCAATATCAGCATTTGGTGCACATGCGTATACTTCGCATCCATTATCGACGAGTGTTTTTAATAACTGAAAACGGAAATTAGTTAAAGATAATGCCAAGCTGCCTAGAACTACTATTTTTCTATTCATGATATTATTTCTTCTAGGAAATTAGCTAATTTTATGGCTTGTTCTTTACGTGTAAATCCTGATCCGGCCTCAATAGGAGTTTTTTTGATGTGCCCGTTAGTTCTTTTTTCATTAATCATTTTAATTAACAAATTACATATTTCATTTGCATTAAAAGATACGAACCCTAATGCTCGTTCTTTAATTATTAAAGCGGGCGGGCTATTATCGCCACCTACACATAATATGGGTCTTCTGGCACCTATATACTCAAAAAACTTGCCAGTAAAAGTGCCTACTTCCTTTGGGTTATTCCACATTAACAATAATAGAAGGTCGGACATTTTCTGTAAATTCAATATATCTTTATACGGGATAGGAGAATTTAATTCTACATTAGTATGTAATGATAATTCCTCTACTTGCTGCATTAAATTGCTTAACTGAGGACCATAAAAATGAACTTTTACTAATGATTTTAAGTTTTCGGGTAGAATTGATATAGCTTCCAGTAAAGGTCTTGGGTCGCGTTTTCCTGGATAAATCATTCCAGCATATAGAATGTTAATACCTTCAGATATAAATGAGTTGGGAGGATATAATGATTGACTCTCAGATGTCTGAAAATCAATCGGGTCGTAACCATTTAGAATTAATTCAATAGGACAATTATATTTTTCTTGAAGCTGGCAAACTGAGTGCTCAGTAATTGTTGTCAATCCGATGGCTTTTGAAAATAATGACTTTTCCCAAATCTCCTCATACCATTTTTTCCATCCCGGATTAGTATAGTATGGACTATCGGTCCATAAATCTCTTAGTTCTCCTACCCAAGGGATATTGGATTTTTCTGATATTTTCTTTGCGACTAGGAAAGACGTTATTGGCATAGCGCTAGCGTATATAATATCAGGCTTCCAATTTGAAACTAACTGTATTCCTGCTTTTACGGCATTATTTTTCCATCCAATTTGTGCGTCTGGCACATGAAGTATATTTTTATAGAGTTGCCCCAATGTTTTTATTATTCGACTTTTCAATGTAGATTTGTTTGCAACAGCATGTAATCCTTTAGCCGCAACTTTTTTTCTACCTCCCAGTATATACTCCACAGGTGCATTAATGTTCCACCAATCTGAATAAATTACATTTTCTTCTGGGATTTCAAGTTGTAGTGAATCTGGTAAGGGTTGGTTATTACATGTTAAAATTTTAACATCATGGCCTAATTCCGATAAATATTTTGCCATTTTCCCGCAACGAACCGCTCCACTGGAATTATATGGAGGAAACCGATATGTCACAAAAAGTATTTTCATGAATATGATGTCCTATATTATTCAATGATTTTATCAATAATGATTTCCGCAGCATTTGCGGAACCATATAATTTTTCTTGAAAATTTATTCGAGCTTTTAACAGATCATCTGTATGAGTAACGATCATTGTATAGTCAGAACCCGCTAACTTATTTGCCTTAATTTCTACTAGTTCTATCCACTCAGTCTGCTCTCTTAATGTCACGCAGGGTTTATGAAAAAAGTATGCTTCTTTTTGCAATCCGCCACTATCTGTCAAAACAATACTACAATTCTGTAACAGCCATATCATTTCAAAATAGCCTATAGGATCAATTATTTTAAAATTTGTAGCTAATTTATTTTTTGAGAGGATTTTCCTAGTTCTTGGATGAAGCGGGCATATAACGGGCATATTTTTATTAATTTCATTTAGCGCATCGACAATATTCTTTAAGTTGTCGAAATTATCAGTATTTTCCGCTCTATGAATAGTCGCTAGAGCAAAATTATCTTCTTTAATATTCATTGGCGCTGGTTTAACGCTTTTTGAAGAATAATACATGGCTGCATCAAACATAACATCTCCAACATTATAAATGTGACAATTTTTGTCCGAGAAGCCTTCATTCATCAAATTATTAACAGCTGATTCTGTTGGGCAAAATAAAATATTGCTGATTTGATCGGTCAATATTCTGTTAATTTCTTCGGGCATCTGCATGTTAAAACTTCTTAACCCTGATTCTACATGGATTACAGGTATGTGAATTTTCTTAGCTGCTAAGGCTCCAGCTAAAGTAGAATTTGTGTCTCCATAAACCAATACATAATCGGGTTTTTCTTCTAGGAGTATTTCTTCAATTTTCTCTAATTGACGTCCAGTCATTGATCCGTGACTACCGCCACCAATTCCAAGCGTAAATAAGGGCCTTGGTATATCCATTTCATTAAAGAAAATATCACTCATATTGGCATCATAATGTTGACCAGTATGTATGATTTTTTCTGATATTGAGTTTTCATGTCTGGTATTATATTTCTGAATTGCACGACTAACTGTTGCAGCTTTAACGAATTGTGGCCGAGCGCCTACAATAGTTATAATATCCATATTACAGTGCCTTAAGTTGGGGAAGATAAATTAACTCTTAAACTGTTTCTTTTCTTGCTGAATATAGTAATGTATATATCTAATGTAAACTTAATATCGCGGACTATTAATTACGTCATTTTAATATAAGTATGATTTATTATGCTCAACCATAAATATCTATAGAGAACTATAATAATGAACTCTAAAATTTTAGAAAAAAAGAGTAATGTGCCACTTATATTATTAGGGATCTATATCATATTAAAACCCTTTTATTTTTTTCCAAGTGGTAATCCACAAATTGCAGATCTCGTACTGGTGATATTGGCCTTAAATGTATTAATTCATCCAGTCGGATTAAGGATAGTTAATATTGATATTTCTATATTATTATTGTTGTTGTTAGTAATTATTTCTTTAGTGAGCGGAGTATGGGCGATTTTACTATCGGATCAAAGCATAATAATGCCAATATTATTTTTTCTTCTAAATTTAATGTTATTTATGATTGTTTTACACATAATTGAAAATAATGAGAATGCCTTACAATTCATATTCTGGTCAGTAACAATAGCGGTTCTTTTACAGATACTTTTATTACCGATCTCATTTGCCGAATTTAAACGACAAGAATTATTTTTTAATAACCCTAATCAGTTAGGCTATTGGTCGGTTTTATCTGCTGCGATGTTTTTATATTTATCTCAGAAAATGCAGATCTCTTTTATTCTGAAGGTATTTTTTGCAGCTTTTGTCTTAATTGCCGCTGGATTATCATTGTCCAAAGCTGCTATTATATCGATCGTTTTGTTATATCTTATCTATAATTCTCGCAATCCAATTGTAATTGTTTTGTTTATCGCCAGTTTAATCGGATTAGTTATTTTTGCATCAGAAGTTGAGCAAGTATCAAATGTGATTGATAGAATAGCCTCAATAGGTAGCAGTAACGATGACAATATTGAAGGTAGAGGATTTGAAAGATTGTGGAAATATCCGGATTATATATGGTTTGGAAATGCTGAAGGCGGATACTATAGATTCGAGAATTTAATAGGCATTATGAAAGATAGTGAAATCCATTCAACACTTGGTATGTTATTTTTTAGTTATGGCCCATTGGGAATTTCAATATTTATGTTAATTTTCTTGCGCAATATACAAAAACGTGGATTGGAAACCGCTATTCCTTTTATTCCGGTATTTGCTTACAGTATGACGCATCAAGGATTCCGATTTTCATTATTTTGGTTGTTATTAGCACTTGTGACGGCTACAAACTTATTAACCAAGCAAAAAGATATGCAGGAGGGTAGGGATGAATGAGGAAATTATAACCTTAAATATTTTTAATATTTTGGAGGCTGTAAAAAAGAATATTTTAGTGTTTTTAGTTATAGTATTTAGTTTTATTCTTTTAGCATATTTGGTTTCGATTACTCTGCCGTCTAAATATGAAGCAAATATTACTTTAATGCCAGTTTCACAGCTAGGTGAAGAAGATAAAACTTCTGGTCTTGGTGCTGTGAGTTCATTATTAGGCAATTCAAGCATTTCCACAGAAATTCCCGCTTGGATGGAAGCCACTACGATTATGAATACACGTGAATTTGCTAAACAGTTTATTCTTTCACAGAAAATTATGAACGACATTTCTGCTCAAAGAGGGGTAGAAATTGAGTGGAATAATTTGACTGAGGAAGAGAAAAATATAGAGCTAAATAAGCTAGCACGATATTGGATAGCTAATAATATATTAGTAGAAGTTGATGAAAACACTAACACTATATCATTCTCTGTTTTTGCAAATGAACCATCAAAAGCGGTTACTTGGGCTACGAACTATGTCAGTAGTATTAATGAATATATGAAAGAATATTTATCTCAAGAAGCAGAACGTAAAATTCAATTTTATAGAGAACGATATGCTGAAGAAAGCATCAGTGATATTAAGGTATCTATAGTCAATTTAATGACGAGTGCGATTCAGCAAAAAGCGCTGCTTACTGCACAAGATGAATCTGTATTTAGAATTATAGATCCCGCAGGAATTGCTACTATTCGTTTCCCTATACTACCTCTTAATTTAGCTATAGGAGCATTTTTGGGGCTTCTCTTTGGATTTATATCGATAATTGTGATGATCTCCTACGCACAATATAAAAAGATTCGTGTTTAATCACAGAACATCTTTATTAAAGTTATGTATAATTCTTTATCTTTTGTATTATTAAAGAAGTTATTATGCCATAGCAGAACATATTGTCCGTTATATTTTTCACATTTGTTTTTGAAATAGAAAAAACGATCAAAGGCTTGATCACTATAACCAAATCCTTCATATCTATTCTCGATGATAGTACAATCCATTGTTATCAAAGGTCTTTGCTTTAGCTTAAGTTTTTTTCTATTCTTGAGATCAAACATAGAAAATTCCTTGGAAGTACCGCATCGGAACCCTGCTAAATCAGCAAAAGATAAACTAGAATCATACTCAATTTCACATTGTTCCCATAATTGAGGTGTTGTAAGATTATCCCACCTTAAATAATGCATTCTTCCACCATTTATAGGTTGGCTAATATTCAATTTTGCCAATGTTTCTTTCAGTTTATTAAATGATTTTTTAAAGTTTTGCTCATTGTTGTAGCAATTATATCCAGGATGAATTCCTATCTCGTGGCCTCTACGATGAATGTCGTTTAGTAAGCGGCACATTTTAGGTGAATTATAGTCTACGGGATTATCTTTTTTACTCGTAGAATAAGGAATAAAGTAAAATGCAACTTTGTTTCCAATTGATTCATTTTGGTCCATAATCCAATATAAATTATCATATATTTCATCATTGGTTTCTAGAGATAATTTATAGAAAAAATAATTTTTCCATGTTTTGATAAAGGATTTGATATTTTTACGCTTAATAAGATCTCCAGCAGATTTTCGAACTGTTTTTTTAATTGAATGTAATGATGAATCATAAGGAAAATCTACGTCACAAGTAATAAAAATTTTAGGGTTAGGGTTTGATCTTTTTAAAGTCGGTTCTAAAAGAGAAATCATATTCCATAACATCTCGACATATTCATCGACAATCGGGCGATCTAAAAAATTATTTTTAAAGGCAATTGAGGCGCTACCGGCAAAACGGTTATGATGATCACGTTCATTTATAATAACTTCTTCTATACGACTTAGTATAAAAAAGCATGAACCAAATATATCTATTCCACAATGTATGGCATTCCCCGATCTTTCGATAATTTCATGGCCGAAAAGTATTGGAATATCTTGTTCTATTGTAAATGGATTTTCAGTAAATTTAACATCCGGTAATAAATTTTCGTTCAGATAATCGTCATTGGCTAATTTCCAAAAAGTAGAATCAAGAAACAATGTCTTTGAATTAATGATCAATTCAATTGTCTGAATTTTGTTTGTAAATTCAATTTCATACTCAAGGCCTAGAAATTCTGTTAGAATCACGTCAATTATGTATCTTTTTTCAGTTTCAAGTGATTTAGAACAACGAATTTTTATCATTTTAATTCAGAATTGTTTTTAGAATTTGATAGCACTTAATAAGCTTCGAATTAGTTTTTGATATAGCAAAGTATGGAGTTTGAATACCCCCGCAACCGCGTCTTACTAGTTCTACATTTTTAAGCATACTTCCTTCAAAATCGAAACTATCCAACTTAAGTATCTCTTTAGTATATTTTATAGCTTCCGCAATTAGCAAGATCCCAGCACCGCTTTTTCTAAAATCGGGATCTTCTCCCACTAAATGAACGTATGCCGTATAACTGTCCCATGTTAAATAAAGGGCAGAATGTATATTACCTTCAGGGTCTTCCGCATAAAATATTTTTCGAGCATTATGGGCATTTAATATTGCATCATGTTTTTTTAAGAATTCTAAAGAATAAGGGGTGCTTATAGACTGGCGTGTAAATGTTTTAGTATTAATTTGATAAAATTGGCTTATGTCCAAGTTTTCTTTAACGCAAACAAGTTTTCGGGCTTTATTTATTTTATTTCGATAGCTGGAGCTGAAATTATCAAGATAATTCTGGTTCTGTAAATTATTTATGATGTAGGTATAGCGAGTTGTTTGCTGATATCCACGCCAATATAAACTTAACCAATTTGATAATTTGTGGTGCCAATTGATTTTAATATTATCATGTGGAGGTAATTGATCGAATAAATCTTCGATTAGGCTGTTCTCTCTGCCTAATTTTTTCGCATATTTTGCTTCACTAGCAGAAATCCAAGGTCCTAGTGACTGTGTTATTGGAGGCATCGATATCATTCGAAAACCTTTTTCTTGGATAATATAATATGGCATTGCCGCTAAAATTTGATCTGATTTCTCTACGAGGCAAACATCCCAATTTTTCTCACCGCATACGCTGTTAAGCCACCACGGCTGGCTAAATAAAGGGATTGAACGCTCTTGTTCACAAAGGAGCCTATATTTCTCTTTAGAATTCATAACTTACAATATTTTCAAGTAACTATATTTAATGATTCAATATTTACCAATTATCATTTAGTATAAAGTATATTAAAGCACTAAATATTTAATAATTCCACATATTTAAGGATACTTTTATGTCAAAAACAATGGTTATTGGACTAACACCAGAATATATTTATAGTGACCAGTCAAATAATTATGCTGAAAATGAGAAACTATATTCTACAAATCACGGTGCAGCATTTATAACACAATCAATAATGAAAATTTTTGATGGTGATTATATTGACATAAATGCAGAACACGATTTTGTCGAACTCAGAAATACTTATTCTCAATGTGTCATTGCCACTGCTAGCCAATTAGGGCCTAGTAGAGATCTTTCTTTACTTGTGTCTTTTCTGGAAAAGCTAGACATTAAACCTTTCTTTGTTTCAGGCGGAGTGGATGCTGGCGGAAAGTATTGTATTAACTATAAGTTACATCCAAGTATTATTAGATTGCTGGAAATGTGTAGTGTGGATGATACTTATATTGGGGTAAGAGGAGATTTATCTGCTTTTTATTTGCATAAACATGGCTTTAACTCTTGTGCTCCAATTGGGTGCCCTACCATATATTCACAAGGATTGCTGGATTATGATTATTCTTTGGAAGCAAGGGGCAACGAAACAGGTGTCCCCTTTCATTGGGCTTTAGCAGCTGCTCTGATGCAAAATAATGAAAAGTATAATTATATTGGGCAGGATATTTTTGACGAAGAATTACTTAAAGGAAATGCTCCTGATACAATTGTATCAAAAATTGCAAATGTATTTGGTGTATCTAAACAAGATGCTTCTCAAAATTTAATTAATTCTGTTGGAAGTAATTCCACATTCCCTGTTAATTATTCCGATTGGTATTCTTTAATAGGTAATCAGAAAAGAGTTTTATCTGGTAGACTTCATGCAAATATATGCGCATTAATTCAAGGTGTTGCTTCAGTTTTGGTCCCTTGGGATATGAGAACTTATGAGCTGGTTGATTATTTATGTCTTCCACATATTTCTTGGGACGATTTAAAGGGAAAAAATATTAATGATGTTTATAAAGATGCAGATTTCCAAAAATTTAACCATCGGATTAAACAATGCTATTTAAATTGGGTTTCTTTTAATGAACATAATGGATTAAAAATTCATACAGAAGTTGATACCGGTAACCTTAATCCTCAAAATATTACCGAATGGAAAATAGCTAATAGATTACTTAAAAATATAACCCAATATAAAGTAGAAGAAAAATACACTCAATTTAGGACGACAGGAAATTCTGCGTTTAAGAATAGAATATTAGATTTTCTAAAAAATCGAGAAAGAATCTAATAGTTAACTAATAGATGATGAACTGGTACCATTCTATGAAATCAAAATATTTAAATCCTGTAAAATATATAAATAAGATTTTATATTACTGTAATAAATATATATTCTGCTTAGTTGAAAATCTTACATTCTCGGGAAATAAAAAGTTAAAGTTCCCACCAATATTTATAGTTGGAGCTCCTCGATCAGGAAGTACTTTGACGATACAGTTAATCGTACAAGCATTAGAAATGAGCTACATGACGAATAGGCATGCTAAATATTTTGGCATGCCTTTCGTAGTAGAAAAATTTTTTAATCCAACTAATAATATCTACAATATATCTTTTACGTCAAATCATGGGCGTACTAAAGGTTCTTATTCCCCATCTGAGGCAGGAAATTGGTGGTATAGATTCTTCAGAAAAAATCCATCATACATCACATTGGCAGATGCTAATGAAAATGATATGAAAAAATTTCGTAGATCCGTATCTTTAATGATAAATGCAGCGCAAAAACCTCTAATTTTTAAGAATATGTATGAAACTGTTCGGATACAACCAATTAAAAAATATATACCTGAAAGTTTATTTATTTTTTTAGAACGATCTGAGATTGATAATGGTCACTCTCTCTTGGAAACCAGATATAAAGTACACAATGATTATAATGCATGGTGGTCAGTTGAAGTGCCAGACTGTAATGATTTGAAATCATGTCATCCTGGAAAACAAGTTATTGAACAAATACGGGGTTTGAATAGCATAGTACATGAAGATCTAGTAAAAATGGGCGTAAATCAAGAAGAAGTATTTAATATACTTTACGAAGATCTCTGTGAAAACCCTGAAAAAGTTATTGCTAATTTACAGAAATTTTTAGAGAAAAATGGAACAAATGTTGCAAGGAGAGAATCTAAAATACCAAATAATTTCCCCAGACGAACAGATATCCGAATAGATGAAGATATTTATAAAGAAATGGTTGGTTACTCGAAAAATGATTGATACTGTTGAGAATTATTGGGAGCAATCACAATTAGACGATTTTGTTAAGCACGCATCTAAAGATGCTAGAGAAAATTTTATATCGTGTTTTTCAGATTATCATAATATAGAAAACACAAAAATTGAATTGCATTCCAGTGGATCCAATGCACTAGAAACTCTTTTAAAGAAAAGAAATGATGATCGAACAACAGTGCTAGTATCAGCTTTTACATGTAATAAAGTAAAAAATGCTATAATTAAAAGTGGGTATAAAATTAGCACTTATGATTTTTCTGGAATGCCCGGCAAAATTGATTGGTCAGAAGTTTCCGAATTAATCCATGATGATATTAGTATACTGATTGTAACTCATTTATTTGGAATTCCTGTAGATTTTTCAGATATTAAAGGCGACTGTGAAAAAAGTAACGTAAGTATAATCGAAGATTGTGCTCATACTTTAGGAGGCAAAATAGGTAATGAAATAGTTGGAACTATTGGTGATGCCGCAATATTTAGTTTTAATTATGATAAACCAATTTCATTATGTTGGGGTGGTATATCAATTGTAAATAATTCGGGTCAATTTACGAGAAATGTAGTTTCAAATTATAACCTGTCAACAATAGAGGAAGAGTTGGAACAACTTCGTTTCCATAAAAAATGGTTGATAAAACGAATTCAAGGTCAAAAATATAGTGGTACGTTAATTTATCGTATCTATAAGAATATTTTTCATAGATATTGGAAAAATAAGCTGATGCCTTTAGAAACAATCGGCCTCATACAATCAGAACTTGGGCAATGGTCTCTTTCAAATTTTGATAAAATAAAGAAAATTCGAAATTCGAATGCTGAATACATCTTAAGTCATTATAAAGGTGAATCTTGGTATATGTCCCCAGATATTGAACCCTCATTTTTGAAGCTAAAACTTGGCATTAAATCTAACAGAAAATTAGAAAATATAATTAATCAATTCAATGAAAATGAAATTAGAGCAGGCGTATATAATTGGCCATATATTATTGAAGATAAGGAATCTTCTGAGCATTTGATTGCTAGGATGGCTAGTCAAAATTGGATTGATGTTCCAATCCATCAAAATTTGTCTGAAAAAGACCTAGAGAAAATATGCAAAATACTTTCTGATATTTAAATCAAACTTGTTATTTTTCAGATGGAGCGTATGGATTTATTGCTTGTATAACTTTCGCAGGTACTCCTCCAATGATTTGATTTCCGCTAGGGAAAGATTTATTTACTACGGCTCCTGCTGCAACTACTGTATGATCTCCTAGCTCTACTCCTGGAAGTAATGTAGCATTAGCTGCTATCCAGCAATTAGCTCCTATAATAATTGGGGTAGTTTTAATATAGTTATTAAAGTTTTCAATATCATGATTCATTGAAATTAAAGAGACACGTGGCCCAATCCAAGTATTTTTTCCAATCAGTATCCCATTCCTTGCATCTATGTAACAGTTTAATGATAATCCAGGGAATCTTGTTCCACGTTTTATCTTAGAGGGTTCTCTAATTTGAGAAGTCCAATGTACTGGCCAAGGTACATGAGCATTAATACGAAATATTTTTTGAATAACCCCACATTTTAATGTCGTTAAAACCGGAATGTTTTCGGGTGTAGTTTTCAATTCAGGAAACACAAGCACGCACAATCGTTGAAGTATAATTTTTATGATTTTTTTCATAATTCTTTCTACTTGTATTCCAGTAACCGGACTTCACTTTAACAAAGTTAATTTATATCTCAATTAGTATGACAATTTATTATAGTGATTTTTTGCAACATTTATTACCATAAATATTTGAGTAATATAAATAATGCTCATAATTAGTGAATAACTAGACATTACTAATTTAAAATCTGAAACTATTAGCGAGCATAAATAAATACTTAACGTACTCATTAAGGCAAATATACATTGATAGTATAGGCCCCATTCATTTTTACCATAAATGGCAAATCTACTCACGCTTCGTGCTATAAATGAAAAAATAGCAAAGGGTAATAATATATAAGCTAAAGCTACAGCTTCATTCCAATTTTCTCCCATAATTATGGCTATGCCATTGTTATATAAGAATATCAGTATGAATGTAAAAGTGATTAACGACAATATTGCAGAGAGCTGAATATAGAAAATTACATTTTCTAAATACGGTTTATTTTGAGCAATACGCTTAGTAACGTCTTGCGATAAAACTTTATTTATATTTGTTGAGATCAAAATGGCCGGAGCTAATATTAGTTTTCTGATAAGTAAAAAGTAACCTGCGTACTGCTCTCCAAAAAGGGATCGAATTAATAAGATGGGTATTTGATTTCCGAACGAATTTAAAGTACCGGCAGGTAAACTATATTTTGGGAATTTCTTATTTCTTGTTAGGAAATAGGATATTCTATTAAAGCTAATAGCATGAATGCCGCCTACAAGAGATCGAAATGTAAAAAGAAGATAAAAGAAAGCTGCTATTAGGTTCCCCAAAAGGTATCCATACCAAAGTCCCATTGTTGTATCGCTTAGAAGAATTTGTAATACGGCAATGGATGTTGTTTTTAAAATAGCAATATAAGCAATTATTTTGAAAGACTTTGTCCTAACAAGCCAGTTCATACTTATTTGTTCAAATGCTAATAAGGCGGTAATGGTTATATAGGTGATTACTGGGAAATCTAGGTTTATTAAATGTAAATAACTGACAAAGGTCAGTAAAAGAAAAGCGACTAAAGTTAAGAATAGTAAAACTAACACAGATAAGGCGGAGGCAAGACTTGCCACCCTTTCTGTTTTTGGAAATATGACTGTTAATTCATATTTAAGGCCAATCATAACTGACATAATTGTACATATTGCTAATGCGGATCCGAAAACACCAAAGCTATCGGGAGTATAAATACGTGCAAGAATAAAAGTAGAAATTATGCTGATTAATTGACTTAAGGCTGTCCCGGAAATAAGAGTGCTAATGTATTTAATTTTATCAGAGAGTATTATCACTTTTAGTTATCCATATACCCATGCATGGGTAAACTGAAGACGGATTTACTTAAACTTTCTGCTCTAGAGAATTCATCAGTAATATTTTCTAAACCTTTAAAAGCAGTTTGCTGATGCATACATGTTTCATAATAAATAACCGTTGGGACATCTTTTTCCTTATACTTTTTCATATAACTATCCCGATTTTCGGATTTTATTGTATACTGGGCCCAACTACTAGTGTAACCATCTGGTACATAAGGTGTGACAATATCATTATACATGGATAATTCTTTATTATATTTTTCAGCGGCAATTTGTCGTGCAATAAGTTCATCTGGAAATGCGCTTAATTTCTCAAGTAAAATAGCAGCTTGAATGGTGTCTAGGCGACTATTCATTCCGATCCGGATATTGTCATATTTATCAGAGCCTTTGCCATGAACCCTTAAGGATCTGATGAGTTCGGCATGTTTATCGTTATCCGTGAAAATAGCGCCACCATCACCATAACAGCCTAATGGTTTTGCTGGAAAAAAGCTGGTTGTTGCGATTGTACCGAATGAACCTGCCATTTGCCCGTTTATAGATCCACCAAACCCTTGTGCAGCATCTTCAATGATCATAAGTTGATATTTATCAGCAAGACTTTGAATTTCAGGATAATTGGCAGGTAGTCCGAATAAGTCGACAGCCATAATGGCCTTTAAATTATATTTCCCCTTATCTTTAGCTTTTAATATATGCTTTTCTAGATCAACAGGACAAATGTTATAGGTAGTTACATCAGCGTCTACAAAAATTGGAGTTGCACCAACAAAAGTAATGGCTTCCGCGCTTGCAAAGAAAGTGAAAGTAGGGCAAAAAACGGCATCTCCTGGCCCGATTTCCATGGCCATGAGAGCGAGTTGTAGGGCGTCTGTTCCATTGGCGCAACTGATAACGTGCTTGACGCCAACATAATCGGAGAGTATTTCTTCAAATTCAAAAACTTCCGGCCCCATAATATATTTACCATGGTCCAGAACTGTTTGTATGCGAGCATCAATTTTGCTTTTTAAATGCTTATATTGCGCTTGTAAGTCGATAAATTGCATCATTCCCCCTTGCTTAATGATGTGCCATCGAGAAGATAAACATCATTTGAATAGGGGCAAATAATTTTTTCATTTCCATTGAGCGGCAGATCGAGTTGTTCACCATATTCACTCATCCAGCCGATTTGTTTTGCGGGTACGCCCACCATAAGGGCATAAGGTTTTACATCTTTGTTGATAACTGCGCCTGCGCCAATAAATGCATATTCACCAATTGTAACGCCACAAACGATGGTGGCGTTTGCGCCTAATGTTGCTCCTTTTTTGACAAGAGTATTCTGATATTCGTCTTTGCGTTCAATACCTGATCTGGGGTTATAGACATTGGTAAAAACCATGCTTGGACCGCAAAAAACATCGTTTTCTAGTGTAACATTGTCATAGACAGATACATTGTTTTGAATTTTACAATTGTTTCCAATGGTAACTTTATTACCCACAAATACATTTTGTCCTAATGACACGCTTTTTCCAATAAATGCACCACTACAAATATGCGCAAAATGCCATATTCTGGAACTTTCGCCTATTGTAGCGCCCTCATCTATTATGGCACTTTCATGTACATAATAATTTTTCATGGTTAAAATTTGTTCACAAATGGGTGAATTTCTGTTTTGTTGTTTGATATATTCTGGTTGCGAATTTGACTGACGATTTCTATGCTTTTTCTAGCTTCTTCAAGACCGAATCCACCTCCGTTTAGAATGTCTTGGTAACTTAAAGTATGTAAGTCCGTAAAACCGCCTGAGAATTCAATTTCTTTGTTATCCACAGTAATCGATCGATAAGTTCTCATGCCTGTTTCTTTAATATCATCTGGAATATAATCGTAATTAACTGATAGGAACCAACGAACTCTTGCATGTTCAAACTCTAGATACCCAGCGTTCGCATCAGCCTGTTTTAAATGTGCTTCATTGAATTTGAGATCACCAAAGATCCAGCCTAGCATGTCATAAAAATGGACACCTATATTGGTTGCAATACCTCCAGATTTTTCTTCAAACCCCTTCCAAGAAGTGAAATACCAATGACCTCTACTTGTTAGATATGTTAGGTCGACATCAAAAACTTTGTCGGGATTGCGAGCGATTTCATTCGAGACGAATTTTTTTAATTCTATGATGCTAGGGTGAAGTCTTAATTGGAGAATATTATATATATTTTTACCAGTTTCTTCCTGAACAATTTTTAGAGCATCTATATTGTGAGGATTTAGCACAAGGGGTTTTTCGCAGATTGCATGAGCATCGTGGCGTAGGGCAAAACGGATATGGCTGTCATGTAAATAATTGGGCGAAGCAATACTTACATAATCTATTTTTGTACCTTTTCTTTTTAGCAGATCGATATGACGATCAAAACGCTCGTATTCTACAAAGAAGTCAGCTTCTGGAAAATGACTATCAATTATCCCAACAGAATCGTTTTTGTCTAATGCTGCTACTAGTTTATTGCCCGTTTCTAAAATTGCTTTCATGTGACGTGGTGCGATATAACCTGCTGCACCGATTAAGGCAAAATTTTTCATTTTTTTTCTCTTTTATCAATTAAGATACTAATTTTTGAACAATATATTCAGCGGCTTCTTCAGCTGTATTATCTAAGGTGTTAACATGTATTTCAGCAGTTTTAGGAATTTCATAAGGGCTATCAATACCAGTAAAATTCTTAAGGTTACCTGAACGAGCTTTTTTATACAGGCCTTTAATGTCTCTTTCTTCACATATTTCGAGTGGTGTATCTACGAAAATTTCTATAAATTCATCTTTATCCATCATTTGGCGAACCATTTGGCGTTCAGCGCGAAAAGGAGAGATGAAGGCAGTAAGAACAATTAATCCTGCATCAACCATTAACTTTGAAACTTCGCCAATACGTCGGATATTTTCAACCCTATCTACATCAGTAAAGCCTAAGTCTTTGTTAAGTCCATGTCGTACGTTATCGCCATCGAGTAAATAAGTATGCCTACCAGTCGCATGGAGTTTCTTTTCTACTAAATTGGCAATCGTTGATTTTCCAGAACCCGAAAGGCCTGTAAACCATAAGATTTTAGCTTTTTGGTGTTTCTGTTCAGATCTACTTTTTTTATCAACATCAACGGCTTGCCAGTGAACGTTGCTCGCTCTTCGTAATCCAAACTTTATCATTCCGCAGGCCACTGTGGAATTTGTAAATTTATCAATAATGATAAAACTTCCCATTGATTTATTTTCAGTGTAAGGATCATAAGCGATTGATTGATTGAGGCTAATGTTTATGAGCCCTACTTCGTTTAGTTCGAGCGTTTTACCACTTTCATGTTCTAAGGAGTTAACGTTTATTTTGTGTTTTAGTTCGGTTACGACGCCTTCAGTGGTTTGATTATTAGTTTTTATTAAGTAAGGACGGCCTGGAAGTAAATGCTCTTCGTGCATCCATATAACATGGGCTTGAAATTGATCAGTTGTTTCGGGACGCTCGTTTATTTTTGCGATGACATCTCCTCGAGATATATCAATTTCATCTTCTAGGCATATTGTTATTGCCTCACCAAATGTAGCATGATTTTTTTCACCACTTGTACCTAATATTCCTTTTACTGTACTTGTTTTTGCATTTGGTAAGGCCACTATCTCATCGCCGACGGCGATATTTCCCGCCGAAACTGTTCCGCTAAAACCTCTAAAGTCAAGGTTAGGACGATTAACCCATTGGACGGGCAACCGAAATGGTGCGCTTACATTTTGCTCTTCAATTTGAACTGTTTCTAAATGCTCCATAAGCATTGGGCCATTATACCAATCTGTTTTTTCAGATTTTTCAATAATGTTATCCCCTCCTAAAGCGGATACAGGAATAGATACAATGTTATGAAACCCTAACTTATTAGCAAAGTTGCGATAGTTTTTATCAATTTCTTCGAAAATATTTTGATCGAATTCGATCAAATCCATCTTATTAATAGCTAACACGACATGCTTGATTCCGAGTAAACTAATAATGAAACTATGGCGTTTTGTTTGCGTTAGAATACCTTTACGAGCATCAATCATAAGAATGGCTAAGTCAGCTGTTGAAGCCCCCGTTGCCATATTTCTTGTATATTGTTCGTGACCTGGTGTGTCAGCGACTATGAATTTTCTTTTATCTGTTGAAAAATAACGATAGGCAACATCAATTGTGATACCTTGTTCACGTTCAGCAGCTAAACCATCGACAAGCAATGCAAAATCAATATTTTGGCCTTGAGTGCCAACTTTTTTACTATCTTTTTCAAGTGCAGAAAGCTGGTCTTCAAAAATCATCTTACTATCGTATAAAAGACGCCCGATAAGAGTAGATTTGCCGTCATCAACTGATCCACAAGTGATAAAACGAATAAAACCCTTCTCAGCATGAGATTTAAGATAGGCTGAAATATCTTTTTCGATAAGATCCGACTGATGCGACACTAGAAGTAGCCCTCTTGCTTTTTTTGTTCCATAGAAGCACCCGTATCTTGATCTATTACACGCCCTTGCCTTTCGGATGTTCTCGTTAAAAGCATTTCTTGGATAATTTCTTCAATGGTTGTCGCCTCGCTTTCTACGGCGCCCGTCAATGGATAACAGCCAAGGGTGCGAAACCTTATCATTTTATGCATAATCTCTTCATTTTCATCCAGAGGAATTCTTTCATCGTCTACCATAATTAATTGACCGTCACGTTCGACGACAGGCCTTTTTGCAGCAAGATATAATGGGACTATAGGGATGTTTTCTAAGTGAATATATTGCCATATATCCAACTCGGTCCAATTTGATAATGGAAATACTCTTACACTTTCATCTTTATTAATACGAGTATTATAAATATTCCATAGTTCTGGTCTTTGGTTTTTAGGATCCCAACGATGTGTTTCAGATCGAAAAGAGAATATTCTTTCCTTTGCTCGCGACTTTTCTTCGTCACGCCGAGCCCCCCCAAATGCAGCATCAAATCGGTGCTTATTTAAAGCTTGCTTGAGTGCTATAGTTTTCATTATTTCGGTGTGATTAGCAGATCCATGGGTAAATGGACCAACGCCCTCTTTTAAACCGTCCTGATTAATATGAACCAGTAAATTTAAATCATGATGTTTAGCCATTTGATTACGAAATTCGATCATTTCTTTAAATTTCCATGTTGTATCAACATGGAGAACTGGGAACGGGAGAGTTCCAGGTGCAAACGCCTTTAAGGCAAGATGGAGCATAACCGCACTATCTTTTCCAATGCTATATAACATGACAGGGTTAGAGCTTGTAGAAGCGACTTCACGAATAATATGAATGCTTTCAGCTTCTAGACGTTCTAAATGACTTAAGGACATGTTTCATTTTCTTCCGCGTAAAAACATTTCGATCTTGGTTAATACTCGTTATTAGTACGATTTATAAAATTATAAATCCATATAATTATGCTACTTTTTGAGAAAGTGATAATGTAAATAATATCAGATAATTACACTATAATCTAATATCGCTTTCACTCTTTTCAAACAATGATTTTAAATCATAAAGAAGTCCATCATTTTTCAAGAATTTTCTCACACCTTCAGCACCTAGGTCAATGAATTCATTATGTGCGACAGCAACGATTACGGCTTCATAATCATTAGTGGGTTCATCAATTAAGCTGAGACCGTATTCTTCGATGGCTTCTACTTTAGAAACCCAAGGATCATAAATATCTATATTGATATTATACTCTTGAAGCTCAGATATAATATCGACAACTTTGGTATTGCGTAAATCAGGGCAATTTTCCTTAAAGGTGAGCCCCATCAAAAGTACTTTTGATCCATCAACTTGTTGTTTGTTTTTGATCATTCTTTTGATTAACTGTGAAACCACATATTCTCCCATACCGTCGTTGATGCGGCGACCGGAAAGAATAACTTCTGGGTTATAGCCGATAGATTGGGCTTTATAGGTCAGATAATAAGGGTCTACACCGATGCAGTGACCACCAACAAGGCCAGGACGAAATGGTAAAAAGTTCCATTTAGTTCCAGCAGCTTCCAGAACATCTAAAGTATCAATATCAAGCATATTGAAGATTTTTGCCAACTCATTTATCAAAGAAATATTGACATCACGCTGCGTGTTTTCAATCACTTTTGCGGCCTCGGCCACTTTAATGCTAGGGGCAAGATGTGTTCCGGCTGTAATAATGTCATGGTATAATTCATTTACAAATTTTGCACATTCTGGAGTGGAGCCAGAAGTCACTTTTTTAATCGTTGGCAACCTATGTTCTTTATCGCCTGGATTTATTCTCTCTGGACTATATCCGATATAGAAATCCTCATTAAACGTAAGGCCGGAAACTTTTTCCAAAATGGGAACACACACCTCTTCACTGCATCCTGGGTATACAGTAGACTCGTATATTACAATGTCCCCTTGATTGATAACACCACCAAGCATTTCAGATGCTTTTTCTAAAGGAGTAAGGTCGGGTTGCTTATGTTCATTAATTGGTGTTGGCACAGTAACTATGAAAACATTACAACTTTTCAATTGTTCAGTATCTGTTGTATATGATAAATGAGTGGCTTCTTTTAGTTCTTCAGGGGAACATTCTAAGGTTGAATCTTCGCCACTTTTAAGTTCATCAACTCGTGATTGGTTAATTTCAAAACCAAGCGTTTCTCTTTTTTTACCAAATTCAACAGCCAAAGGCAGCCCAACGTACCCAAGACCAATAATTGCAATTTTTGTGTTTTCAAGCAACATCATCGTTTTTCCATATTGGATTATTAATTAAGGATGATTGCTTTTATATCAACATTTTCAGGATAATAAGCAAGTTAATTTAACTAATAATCGGTTTCTTCTTATAGTATTTTTTTCTAAGTAAACATTTAAATGATTTTAGTTAATTTTTTGAGAATAATATTTCATTATTTTTATTTATAGCAAATTTTTTACTAAAATATCAATTATTATGATTTTTTAATCTAAAATTTCTCAATTGTAGAAATTATTTTCTTTATCTTGACATTTAAATTGTGAAAATTAGAATTTTATTCCCTTGAATATCTTGTTTAGAAAGACTATCTAGAGAGTGGGATAAGGATGAAAAGTCCAATCGGATCTATCAGTAAAGGAAATTATAATGTCTATAACGGTGATTTTAAATTTAGCAGTATTCATTGGAATACTCTTTCTATTGGTAAAATTCAGCAAACAAGACATGAAGCTATCGCGCAAAGTTTTTATGGGGCTAGTCGCAGGTGTGATCTTTGGTTTTGCGCTTCAAGCTTTATATGGTGCGGGATCGGCAGAAATTAATGGAACACTTGAATGGACCAATGTTGTTGCAAATGGTTATATCAGTCTTCTTTATATGATCATTATGCCGCTAATTGTTGTATCGATGATATCAGCCGTAACTAAAATTGATGAGGTTACTTCACTCGGTAAAATTGGCGGCTCTGTTGTAATGGTTCTTGTGTTTACAACAATGCTTTCTTCACTTGTTGCAATTGGTATTACAGATTTATTTGGTTTAACTGCAGAAGGGATGGTCTCCGGTGAACGTGAAGTAGCGCGCTTGGCTTCCATTGAAGGACGTCAGGGAAGGGTTGAAAACCTGACTGTCGCCTCTATGTTGGTTTCCTTTATTCCGCGAAATATTTTTCAAAGCCTCTCTGGCGCTGCGGGGCCGATGTCAATTATATCGGTTGTTGTTTTTTCAATCCTATTTGGTATAGCAGCTTTAAAAGCAATGAAAGAACATCCAGAACATAAAGACGCCTTTAACAAGGGAATAGATGTTCTTCAAACGATTGTTATGAAGCTTGTGCAAATGGTGATGTCCTTTACCCCATATGGTGTTATGGCTTTGATGACCAAGGTGGTAGCAAGTTCTAACCTTTCCGATATATTGAATTTCGGTAAATTCATTGTCGCTTCCTATGTTGCTATAGGGATTATGTTTTTGGTTCATGGTGGGTTGCTAAGTCTTAGTGGATTTAATCCAAAACGTTTCTTTAGTGGTGTTTTTCCAGTGCTCACCTTTGCGTTTACGTCAAGAAGTTCAGCGGCTTGTATTCCACTTAACGTGGAAGCTCAAACACGTAAATTGGGCGTACCAAAAGCGGTAGCCAACATTGCAGCTTCATTTGGTGCAACAATAGGCCAAAATGGGTGTGCAGGAATTTATCCAACAATGCTCGCTGTTATGGTCGCACCTACAATCGGTGTTGAGGTGGATTTTGCTTTTCTTGCGATGCTCGCAGGTATTGTGACCATTAGCTCATTCGGTGTTGCCGGTGTTGGTGGTGGCGCTACATTTGCTGCAATGATTGTATTGCCGGCTATGGGTTTACCGATTGAAATAGTGGCCTTATTGATTTCCATTGAGCCACTTATTGATATGGCAAGAACAGCCTTAAATGTTAATGGTTCTATGACGGCGGGCGTTATAACGAGCAAAATGCTTAGAGTGTCTGACAGTGAGCCAATTGAGCAAGCTGCTGAATGATAAATTATTTATATGAGATATGGCGGCGTGCTTAGTAATGGGCACGTCGTTTTTTTATGAACGATATTGAACAATTATCATCCCGAATTCGTGCATGTACAATATGCAATGATTTTTTACCCCTTGGTCCTCGTCCGGTCATTCAAGTGAGCGCTAATGCGAAAATTTTAATTGTTGGTCAAGCGCCTGGTATTAAGGTTCATGAAACAGGCATTCCTTTTAATGATCCAAGTGGTGACCGTCTGCGCGAATGGATGGGTATAAATAAAAAAGTTTTTTATAATGCTGATAAGGTTGCAATTATACCAATGGGGTTTTGTTATCCAGGCACAGGAAAATCTGGGGACCTACCACCAAGACCAGAATGCGCGACCGAATGGCGGGATAAATTACTCTCTAAAATGACTAAGGTTGCGTTAACATTAATGATAGGTAATTACGCCATCAATTGGCATTTAAAAAATCAAAAGAAAAAGACGCTAACAGAAACGGTCAAGTCAAATAAAGATTATGGTGTACATATAATGGTCTTGCCTCATCCGAGTCCCAGAAACAATATATGGCTTAAGAAAAACCCCTGGTTTGAAGTGGATATCCTCCCTGAATTAAGGTGTAAGGTAGGAAAATTACTGATCTGATATAAAAAGTCGTTGAATTGACTAACTTTCCTTTGACAGAGGGGGGCAAGAAAGATTAAATCCAAGTATATTTAAATCGGGGCGTAAGTGCACCCAAATCTTTACAAAAAAGGAAAATAGAAATGCTATTCAGTGGTTTGGCCCCAATGGGTGATGATCCAATTTTGCTGGTCTCAAAAATGTTTCGTGAATGCGATAACCCGAACAAAGTTGATCTTGGTGTTGGCATTTATAAGGATGCTGAAGGGCACACTGCTATTTTAAATAGTGTTAAAAAAGCTGAAAAATATTTGGTCGAAAATCAGGAAACAAAAACATATCTTTCTCCCGCAGGAAACCCTGATTTTAATTCTTTAGTTCAAGAAATGATGCTTGGGAATGATCATGTAGCTGTAGAAGAAAACCGCGTTTCCACTTTTCAGACACCAGGCGGTACTGGCGGTGTGCGTATTGGACTTGAGTTCGTTAAAAAATGTAATCCAAATGCCAACGTTTGGATTTCTGCGCCGACTTGGCCGAACCATACAGCCATAACAAAATCGCTGGGCTTAACACCAAAAGACTATCGTTATTATGATATTAAGGGCGGTGAGTTTCTTTATGACGGAATGTTGGAAGATTTGGGTAGTGCTGAAAAAGGCGATGTGGTCATTTTGCATGGGTGTTGTCATAACGCTTCTGGCGCTGATCTCAGTCATGAACAATGGAATGAGCTTGCTGACTTAATGAGAGAACGCGGACTTATTCCCTTTGTTGATTTTGCTTATCAAGGGTTTGGTGATGGTATAGGAGAAGACAGTTATGCAGCAAAATTGATGGCAGAGAAATTACCTGAGGCCTTGATTGCAAGTTCGTGTTCGAAAAACTTTGCGATGTATAGGGACCGCGCTGGTGCCATTACATTGGTTTCTTCTTCATCAGATATACATAATACCAACGCATCACATTTACTTGGTGCGGTTCGGGCCAACTATTCAATGCCACCTGATCATGGTGCTGCGGTTGCAGCATATATCCTTGGCAATGCTGAACTAAAGTCTGAGTGGATCGCAGAAGTGGATAGCATGAGAAATCGTGTTAAAAAAATGCGCACTCTTTTTGTTGAGTTAATGAATGAAAAAGCCCCAAATAGTGGCTTTGGTTATATTGCCGAGCAAAAAGGCATGTTCTCTTATTTAACTTTAACATCTGATCAAATACAGACGTTGATTAATGAACATTATATTTTCTTCATGGGTAATGGGCGCGTAAATATGGCAGGCCTAACGGAAGATAACATTGGTTATGTGACAGACGCGATAGCGTCCTTATTTAGTTCATAGGTCAAATGAAAAAATGGTCTGACATATTGCCGAATGGGCGTCCTTTCATTAAAATGCAGGGGTTAAGAAATCATTTTGTGATATTCGATGGACGTGAAACCTCTTTTAGTCCGAGTATGGATGAAATTATTTCTATATGTGACCCCTGTGTTGGCGTGGGAGCAGAGCAGTTGTTGGTCATAGAGCCAGTGACTAAAGCCGGTGTTCGTGCTTATGCGCGCGTTCGCATTTATAATCCTGATGGCCCTGAAGTGGAAGCATGTGGCAATGCGACAAGGTGCGTCGCTAAATTATTATTTGATGAATCGGGCCTTGATGAATTTGGTTTAGAAATTAATTTTGAAATACTTCACTGTCAAAGAGTAGGTGAAAATATTAGTGTAGAAATGGGTAAAATTTCTATGGAATGGGATAAAATTCCCCTTGCCCATGAATGTGATTCACTGCATGTGGATATCAGCGATAATGGTGTAAGTGATGGTGTTGCGGTGAATGTTGCAAACCCACATTTGGTATATTTTGTTGATGATTTTAATGCGGTAGATCTGGCGTCTGTGGGTGAAAGTATTCAATCAAATGAATTGTTGCCTGAATCTGCTAATGTGGGGTTGGCGGAAATTTTAGATCATGAGAATATTAAGTTTCAAGTCTATGAAAGGCCGGGCGTTTTAACCCAAGCGTGTGGAAGCGGTTCTTGTGCTGTCGTTGCGGCCGCATTTAAGAGGGGTCTTATTCCGGTTGCCACTGCTAATGTTCATATGCCGGGTGGCACTTTAACGATATCTTACAAGGATGAAATTACTCCTGTAATGACAGGTCCGGCAGAATATTGTTATAGTGGGTTTTTGAAAATTTAAAGGGAATAAGATGAAAAGTTGGATAGTGATATTGATAGCAGGATTAATTGCATCATGTTCTTCTGAAAATACAATTGATGAAAAACAAAAAGCCGTCGATCAAATTTTCGCTGATTTTCAAAATGGTATGCCTGGTGCGGCCGTAATGGTGATCGAAGATGGTGAAATTATTTTGCAAAAAGGCTATGGCTTGGCTCGTGTCTCTGACCAAACGCCGGTCACTGCTGATACAAATTTTCGATTGGCTTCTGTCACGAAACAGTTTACTGCGATGACCATTTTACAACTTATTGAACGTGGCCAACTGTCTTTTGAGACTTCATTGACGGATATCTTTCCTGATTTCCCTGAATATGGTCAAGTAATTACAATTAGGCATATGCTGCAACATTCATCCGGTATCAAGGATTATGGACCAATGTCATCAATGGACCTTGGACGGCAATTTAATGACCAAGATGTAGTAGATTATCTTATGACATTGGATGATGTTGATTTTAAAGTAGGCGAGAAGCATGTTTATAGCAATTCAGCGTATGTGACTTTCACCAAAATTCATGAGAAAATCACAGGTCAACCTTGGCATGAGTACGTTAAAGAGAATATTTTTGATCCTATCGGTATGTCAAATTCACTTGCCTTCGTTGATGGCGTAAATGCGGTGTCAAAACGTGCTTATGGTCACACGGTAGAAGATAATGGTAATATTTTAGAAACAGACCAGAATAAATGGAGCGCAATGCTCGGGGATGGTGGTATTTATTCTAATTTAAATGATTTCTACAAATGGGATCAGGCGCTTTATAGGGATCAGCTTTTAAGCCAGAATATGATGGATGCCATGTTTACTAACCAGAAAACCAATGACGGCATACCAATGAATTATGGATACGGTTGGCGACTAGAGACATATAAAGGTATGGAAATTCATTACCATACAGGGAGTTCTATTGGATTTAGAAATATTTATTACCGAATTCCGTCTAAGAATTTTTCAATAGTGATTTTTAGAAATCGTGATGAAGGAAGCGAATTCAGCAGTCTCGAATATGCTCATAAAATGGTAGACGTATTCTTTAACTAGCCTATAGACCAGAGTAGTTCACCACCCGCGCGAAACGGCACACACTCTTCGTCGCCAAAAGGAAAGACTTCTGGAATGGGTACTTTTTTACGAGTGAGAGTTATTTTTTCACGATTTCTAGGAAGACCGTAAAAATCAGGCCCGTTAAAACTGGCGAATTTTTCTAGTTTATCTAGGGCTTCTGCTTTATCAAAAATTTCAGCGTATAATTCAATTCCACCGTGGGAAGTATAAATGCCGGCGCATCCACAGGCGTTTTCTTTGGTGTGTTTGGTATGCGGTGCACTGTCGGTTCCTAAAAAGAATTTCTTATTGCCGCTAGTAGCAGCCTTGATAAGGGCTTTGCGGTGGGTTTCTCGTTTTAAAACGGGCAAACAATAATGATGAGGGCGAATACCGCCTTGGAAGAGCGCGTTACGATTTAATAACATATGATGAGCCGTAATTGTTGCGCCAACATTTGGGCCTGATTTTTCAACTAATTTAACAGCATCGGCCGTGGTAATATGTTCGAAAACCACTTTAAGCTCGGGAAAATTTTTGATGATTCCTTCCAGGAATTGTTCAATAAATACTCTTTCTCGGTCAAAAATATCTACGTTAGGATCTGTGACTTCACCGTGCACAAGAAGTGGAATTCCTTCTTCTGCCATGGCTTCCAGAACATCATAACAGGCAACAATATCGCTTACACCTTTTGAAGAATTGGTTGTTGCCCCAGCGGGATACCATTTAACAGCGTGGACAAATCCGCTTTCACCTGCCTTTTTAATTTCAGATGCATTGGTTCGATTGGTTAAATATAAAGTCATTAACGGATCGAATGTTAGTTTATGAATGGCCGGAAGAGCATCAATGATACGGTCACGATATTCTGAGGCTAGTTTTACGGTGGTGACAGGCTCCACAAGGTTTGGCATCATGATTGCGCGCGTAAAACGGTCCGCAGTATGTGGCAGTACTGAACTTAGAAATTTATGATCACGAACATGTAAATGCCAGTCGTCAGGCCTTGTGATAATAAGTTTATTGCTTGCGGTCATAATGGATCCCTAATTTTTAAAAAGCAGAGTTTATTTAGCATACTTTTTTGCAACAGGTAAGATGATCTTTTCCATATAATTATTTAAATAATTATTGATTTGAGAAGGGCCTGATCCTGCAGTGCTGATATTGACTGTTGACACAATAACCAGTTCTTCTTTTTCCAGAATAATCATATCCGATGTAAACCCGAGAATTTCACTGTGATATTTTTCAAATCCATTTTTAGAAATTTTTGGTAGGTAATCTAATGAATTCAGATTGAAAAAATTGCCCTTTTTTATTGCTATATGAAATAAAGCTAAATCTCGGGGTGTTGTAATGATGCTTCCGGCCGCCCCTTCAGACGAAAGGCTGCTATTGGATGTTTCAATTAAATTGCCATCATCTACAAAGCTAAATTTAGCATTAATGCCGATATTCGAAATAAATTCATTTGTTCCATGATGGTAACTTCCAACTAAGCTTCCGTCCGGTGGAGTTTCATAGCTATCCATATATGTTTCATTAAGATTTTCAGGAATAAGCAGGCGTGTTCTAATTTCATCTTCAAGAAGACCGCCACTTATTTTTTCTATTATAAGACTAAGGAGGGTTGCATTGGTTTTCGAATAAGCATAGTAGCTTCCCGGTACTCCCATGGTAATATTTTTACTATTAATTGCATATTTAAGCGGCTCATCTTTTCGCCACACGTATTTAGGATTGAATTGGATACCTCTTGCGCGTCTTTGCCAATCATTATCTTGTTCATAAGAATTGAGCGTGCTCGTTTGATTGATCAGCTGTCTTACAGTTACTTTATTAAAATTTTCGAGGGTTGCAAATTGATCATCTAAAATCTCAGAAATTTTTGCATTTGGGTCGAGCAACCCTTCTTCGATAAGCTGAATGGCAGTAACAGCGACATAGAAACTGGATAAATCCCCAACGCCAAATAGGTGGCCTTGTGAAACAGTTTGACGTTCTTCCAGTTTTGAATATCCTGCGGCACCGGACCAAATTAAGCCTTTTTTCCCAGCGACTGCGACAGAAATACCCGGAATTGCCGTAGTGGAGACAATCTGTTCAATTGCAGAACGCATTTCTTTATTAATCACTTCATTCTCTTGCGCCTGCGAAAGCGTTGTGAATGAGATTAAAATAAAAAGAGCAAAATATTTTTGCATAAGATTAACGTTCCTGATTCCCATTCGCATCCCAAATTTCAACATCACCGATATTAAGATCTCGGATATCTTGTTCGATTTTTTCGAGGTCGCCAACAATAACCCAAATCATGGCATCTGGCTTCAAATTTTCTTGTGCGGTTTTTTGAAGAATTTCCGGCGTTAGAGAATTATACTTCTCAGCTAGGGTCTCCGCATAATTATAGGGGCGGCCATAATGTTCATTACTCATGATATAACCAATTAAACTTCTGTTGGTTGCAAATCGACCGGGAAGCGGTAAGGTTCTTCCTTTAACCATTAGATCTAACTCCTGATCACTGGGGGGGCGACTTTGTTTATAGTCTCTTATTTCTTTGATGATTTCATTCATTGCAGCGGCGGTTTTATCGGTTTGAACGGACGTGTTTATCCTGAAAGAACGCTGACGGATTGCCTGGCTTACATAGCTTCCTGCGCCATATGACCAGCCTTTATCTTCGCGTAAATTCATATTAATACGAGATGTGAACTCCCCCCCCAATATGCTGTTCATTGCATTGATATTAAAGGCATTTTTATCTGTTGAGGGTGATACTAAATGTGCTGCTTGAATTATGGATTGGACGGCGCCGGGGCGATCAACGAGAATGATACGTGTTTTATCAATATTATCAGCATCGGTGAGTGCTTTAATACCTTTTTCACGATCAGGGTTTTGCCAGTCACCAAAAGCTCTATTTAATTCTTCTTTAATTTCTTCAATTGTTGTATCGCCTACAATATAAATTTTTGCATTATCTGGACGGATCCAAGTTTGATGAAAATTTTCAAGATCTGACAACGTGATTGATTTTACGGCCTCTTCTTTTTCCAAAATTGTTTTGCCACTATACACATGGTCAGGACCATACAAAACGGTTGAAAGTAAATTTTGCGCAATACTCTCAGGACTCATTTTAGCATTTTCAAGATTTGCGAGTGTTAACGCTCTATCTCTTTCGATATCTTCTGGACGAAATCCTGGATTTCTTACAACATCTGCCCAAAGCTCGATGGAAGATCTCAAATTCTTCTTTAATGCAGAAAGACTAATATTTGAGCTATCTAATCCATTACTAAATCCAATACGAGCACCAAGCATCGTCTTTTGATCATCATATTCGAGGGATTTTAAACTGCTCGTCCCTTCATTCATATTACCAAATGTAAAGTCGGAAAGGCCTGGTTTTGTTGAATGATCAGTAACATTACCAGCGTCAAAGCGGATGGCTAGGTTGACCGTTGGTACACTATGGCGTTCTGTAAGTGTGATTTTAATACCATTATCAAGGACTGCATGTTGTAAAGGGGGTAGTTTAATTTCTGCTTCAGTGGTTAAGTTCGGCATTTGACTTCGGTCAGCACTGCTTCCTTCTGTGCTATACCGGCCATAAGGAACAAGGTCGAGCCTTAAGAATCCTTTTGATAACCATTGTTGACTGACATTTTTGATGTCTTTCGCAGAAACGTCACTTTGCCAATTTTGTTTTTCGTGAATGAAGCCCGGATTATTCGCGTATATTGCGCCGCTTGCTAGTAAGGATGCTTTACTAGAAATACTTTCCATCGCACGTATTAAACTATTATCAATGATGACTTTTACGCGATTTAATTCTTTTTTAGTTGGGCCTTTTTCAATAAATTCACTAAGCATTTCTTCAACAATAGCGGCGATTTCATCGGGGTCTTCACCATATTTAAGTTCAGCGGAAATCATAAACATTCCGGATAGTTCGCCCGGTACAATAGAGGCGGATGCGCTATTGACGCGTTGTTCATTATGGACAAGCCTTTCATAAAGACGGCTATTACGACCACCACCAAAAATTCTAGCTGCAACTTCAAGCTCTGCATATTCTTTGGTTGTTCTGCCGGGTATTGCCCAAGACCAAGTAAGGTATGTTTGTGGAACATGGTCTTCCATTATTTCATAACGGTTGTCATTATGAACAGGGACCCATGATTTACGATGACTCATAGGAGGGCCGGCGGGAATATCACCAAAGTATTTATTCATCAAAGGTTTAGATTGTTCAGCATTAATATCGCCGCTTAGAACGACAAAAGCATTATTAGGCCCATAATAACTGTTAAACCAATCTCTAACATCATCGAGTGACGCGTTATCAAGATCTTCCATCGATCCGATTACGGAATGATGATAAGGGTGCCCTTTGGGATATACGCCTTCATATATATTGAAGTATAGTTTTCCACCGGGACGATTTTCGCCTTCGCGTTTTTCATTTTTTACGACATCGCGTTGTTCAGTTAGTTTATCTTCTGAAATTGCCCCGAGCAAATGACCCATTCGGTCGGATTCCATCCATAGAATGCGATCTAACCCTCCTTTAGGAACGATTTGGTAATAATTTGTTCTATCTCTTGAAGTTGTTCCGTTTATTCCACTGGCACCAATTTCTTGTAATGGCTTAAAAAAATCATCGTCATAATTTTCACTACCATTAAACATTAAATGTTCAAATAAATGAGCAAAGCCGCTTTTGCCTTCTGGTTCATCTTTTGACCCTACATGATACCAGACGTTTACATTAATAATGGGTGCTTTTCGGTCCTCGTGAACAATAACGCGTAATCCATTTTTAAGGGTATATTGTTCATATTCAATCTTAGATCTATTATCAGCATATGCGGAAGATGCAATAATAAGAAATATCAATAACGATAAGGCGGACTTCATTAAAAACTCCAAATGTTTTTTGTTTTTCGTATCATAAGCATTTTATGATAATAAACGAATAAATATTTTGTGACTATATAAGGTTTTTCGAGTGATAAAAATAACAAACAGTAAATTCTTAAATGAAGATGATATTGATATCCGTTTTATCAGGGCTTCTGGACCAGGTGGTCAGCATGTTAATAAAGTAGAAAGTGCGGTTCAAATCAAATTCGATGCTAAAAATTGTGAATTTATTGATGATGAAATGTATAAAAGATTGCGCCAATTATGTGGATCAAAAATGACTGCTGATGGAATAATTGTTATTACTTCAAGCGAGACGAGATCGCAAACAAGAAACCGCGATGACGTTATTGAGCGCTTGGTTCAGATCTTAAAACAAAGCGCGATTAAACCAAAACTAAGAAAGAAAACAAAACCTTCACTCGCGTCTAAGAAACGTCGTTTAGAAAGTAAGAAGAGGACTTCTACATTAAAAAAAACGCGGAGTAATAAAATTATCGATTGAAGAAAGGACCACTTATTTAGAAGGCGTACTTTTCTCGGGGGTATCGTTGCCAGTCCATTTTGGCATCGTGACATGATTATCTGCTGTAACACCTGCGCGATTTAGTACGATGGGAACCGTAGATAATAGAATCTTTAAATCCAGCATAAAGCTGCAATGATCAACATACCAGACGTCCAATGTAAACTTTTGGTTCCAGCTTAAAGAGTTGCGGCCCGTTATTTGTGCCCAACCGCTTATACCAGGGCGAACTTCATGTCGGCGCATTTGTTCGGCAGTATAACGTGAAGCATATTCAGCGATGAATGGTCTTGGACCAATAAGGCTCATATCACCTATGACGACATTCCATAATTGAGGTAATTCATCGATGCTCCAGTCACGAAGAAGTTTTCCGAAGCGGGTTAAGCGAAATTCATCATCTTTGAGTGCACCGTTTTCATCAATGCAATTTGTCATGCTTCGGAATTTCCAAATTTTGAAAGTTTCACCATTATAGCCAAGACGATCTTGTGTAAAGAAAATAGGGCTTCCCATTTTCAAACGAATTAGAACAATAACCATTAATAAGACAGGCGATAACAATAGCAACATGATAAGTGCACCGAAAAAATCGATGATACGTTTCCACGAATTTCTATAGTTCATTTTATACATTTTTCCCCATGGCCTCATTGCTATAAGCGTTTTACACTTTAAATAATGGAAATTACCATACAGTCCTTAAATTAATGTAACATTAATAAAACAAGTTTTTTTAATAATATTAGTCATTATTTCAATCATATAGCTTTAAATACTCTAATTTACATTAATAAATTAGCTCTAAACCCTTATTATTGATTGATTTATTAAATCTAAAAATTTCTGTTTTCCATAAAGAGCAATAAATGATCCCATACGTGGACCTTCTTTTTGACCCAGTAAGATTTCATATAATGCGCCAAACCATTCACGAAGATTTTCATATTTTTTTTCTTTGCCTACAGAGAAAACTGCGGTTTGAAATTCATTTGCTTCCGCGTCTTCAGGAATTTTCTCTATTTCCGCTTTTAGTAATTCTAAAGCTTCAATTTCAAAAGGCGTAGCAGTACGATATTTCTTATTTGGCTTAACGAAATTCTCATAATAAACAAGCGCATAACCAACCAATTGATCTAAAAGTGGATATTCTTCAGGTATCGCTCCTTTGGAATAATTACTAATAAAGCCCCACAGGGTCTCTTTATTTTCTGCATTACTGGCACTAACTAGATTTAAGAGTAGTGCAAAAGTAACCGGCACTTTTTCTTCTGGCGGATTATCACCATGAATGTGCCAAATCGGGCTTGCATATTTTTGTTTACCTTCAAGTGCGGGATATTTACTTAGATGGTTTAAATATTCGTCTACTGTTTTAGGTATGACATCAAAATATAATTTTTTGGCTTTTCTCGGTGATTGATACATATAAAGAGAAAGGCTTTCTTGAGTGCCGTACTGAAGCCACTCTTCCATAGAGATGCCATTTCCTTTTGATTTGGAAATTTTTGACCCTTTTTCATCTAAGAAAAGTTCATAGCTTAAGCCCTCTGGTGGTGTATCCCCAAGAATACGGGTAATAGCAGAGGAAAGTTTTACGCTTTCACTTAAATCTTTGCCAGCCATCTCATAATCAACACCAAGACCGCTCCAACGCATGGCCCAGTCTGCTTTCCACTGCATTTTACAATGTCCTCCGGTAACAGGTACTTCTACTGTTTCGTTCGTTTCTTCATCAATATAGCTTACTGTTCCTTTTTCAAGGTTTCTATCAACCATTGGAACTTGTAAAACGATGCCAGTACGCGGACAAATAGGCAAAAACGGACTATAAGTTTTACGTCTTTCTTCGCCAAGGGTTGGTAAAATCACATTCATGATTTTTTCATAGGCATTAAGCATTTTAAGAAGGGTATCATCCATGTCGCCGCTTTTATAAGCATCAGTGGCGCTGATAAATTCATAATCAAAGCCAAATCCGTCTAAGAAATTGATCAGTCTGGCGTTGTTATGGTGTGCGAAACTTTCGTGGGTACCAAACGGATCCGGCACTTTGGTTAGCGGTATGCCAATATATTTTCCTAGCATTTCTTGATTAGGCAAATTATCAGGCACTTTTCTAAGTCCATCCATGTCATCTGAAAAACAAATAATTTTGGTTTTTTTCCCGGTTAAAAGCTCAAACGCATTGCGCACCATTGTGGTTCTGGCCACCTCACCGAATGTTCCAATGTGGGGTAAACCAGACGGGCCATAACCGGTTTCGAAAACAATAACATCTTTATCCTTACCGGAACGCTCTAATCGTTTGATTAATTTCTCAGCTTCCTGGAACGGCCAAGCATTGCTTTGCATCGCCAATTCTCTTATTTCCGGTGTTGAAGACATTCTATTCACTTTCAGTTAAAAATTGATATTAAAAATATCCTATAATTCTAGGCTTCATAAGGGTTTATCGGCATAAGGTCAACAGCTCATTCTGTTGATTAATCATATTATCATGGATTTTTGCTTTTCGTAATGATGGGGGGTGGTTATAGTCATGTTAAACCTTAAATTGATAAGCCTTTTATGACAAGTTCACTGTTACATTTCCCAGATCCATTTAAAGCCCTTGCTAAGCTTTCTGCGCTTGTCGTTGGACCAATTGGCGGTGTTATAATGACGCCTGACGGCGAAGTCGAAGTTTACACCCACGATGAATTAAGAAATATTGTAAAAAATCATGACTTTTTGGTCTGTAATCTTCCTGTTGTTAGCAGAAGACTAGCAACTGATCTTAGTCGATGCTTTGATGTACTAGAGCTTTTTGCATTTGTTCGTCCTGCTGAATTTTGTTTGCCCTTACCCCTTGGGCTTTCTAAAGCACTTAAAATGCCGTTTCCATGTATTGAACAAGAGGAAGAAGCGCTTGTGCTAATCAAAAGCGCTGAGCAATTAATAATAGAATTGAGTGAAGTCGATTATCAATATCCAGAAGGCGTTAAAGCCATTGGGTATAATATGGCAGAAGCCGGATGGAGATGGGGAGCTCTCGTTATGGGAGCATTAGGCAATGCCGAAAGACACGATGGATATCAAGTATGGAACCACTTATCAGAATGGGAAGAGAAAGCACCGCCACCGCCACCCGGTCAGGAAAATATTCTAAAAGAAGAAGCGCGAAAAAGATTAACTGATTTGTTGGGATTAAAAGCGGAGAAAAGAGTAGGGCAATTCCTTTATGCGGAATGTGCCCGTCATGCTTTTGATATGCCGCATGATGAAGAACCATCTTTAGTTTTATCTGAAGCTGGAACGGGGATAGGAAAAACTTTAGGATATATTGCGCCGTCGAGCTTATGGGCAGAAAAAAACGGCGGCACAGTATGGTTATCGACTTATACTAAAAACTTACAGCGTCAACTTGATCAGGAGATGGATCGTCTTTATCCAAATCCCGCGCTTAAAAATCAAAAGGTAGTTGTGCGAAAGGGTAGGGAAAATTACCTTTGTCTTTTAAATTTACAGGAAATTTCCGGTCAGGCCGCTCAAAGTCAAGGAAAAATATTAATTGGTCTTGTGAAAAGATGGGTGCGTTATAGCCGTGACGGCGATATGATTGGGGGTGATTTTCCGGCTTGGCTTGGTGAAACATTTGGTGTTGGGCGATTATCTCAATTAACGGACCGCCGTGGAGAATGCGTTTATGCTGCCTGTAGCCATTATAAAAAATGTTTTATTGAAAAAGCTCAACGAAAGGCCAAATACGCCAATCTCGTGATCGCAAATCATGCGCTTGTTATGGTGCAAAGTGCAACAAGACAAGGCGAGGCCGATCTACCTAACAGATATGTGTTTGACGAGGGGCATCACATATTTGATGCGGCGGATAATGTTTTTTCATCGCACCTCACCGGACAGGAAGGACTTGAGCTGAGAAGGTGGATAAGAGGCGCTGAAATTAAAAATAGACGCGGTAAGGGCTTAAAAGGTCGTTTAGATGATTTGGTGGCTGACGAAGAAGAAGCAGGGCAATTTATGGCCAGAGTTTATGCGGCAGCTATTTGTCTGCCGGCCGATGGTTGGCATACGCGGATTGCTGAAGGAAACCCAATTGGTCCCGCAGAAAAATTTTTATGGTTGATTAGAGCTCATATTTATTCAGTTTCATCAGGACGTGATGAGTTTCATTCGATTGAAACTTATACGACCAACCCATCAGAAGAGTTGGTTGAGGCTGCTCAGAATTTAAGAAAAGCTCTTGATGAGCTTGTTGGCCCTTTAAAAAGATTATCAGCATTGCTTCTTAAAAAACTAGATATGGAGGCCGATGAATTAGACAGTGCAACGAGAAACCGATTAGAAAGCATTTCCCGCAGCATTTCCCGCAGAGCCGAAATATTATCAGATGGCTGGGCGCCGATGCTTGGTGCGTTTTTAGATGATTTGCCAGCGGATACAAATTTTGTTGATTGGTTTGAGTTAAGTAGAAAATCAGGTCGTGAAGTCGATGTCGGTATGTATCGTCATTGGATTGACCCAAGCATCCCCTTTTCCAATATTGTTCTTAAACCGTCACATGGTGCTTTGATAACGTCGGCGACGTTGCGTGATAAATTATCGGATAATCAAAATCCGGATATTGAATGGAATAGCGCAGAAATTAGAACAGGCGCGGCGCATTTTATTAATCCGCCAATGCGCCATAGTCTTAAATCACCCTTTGATTATGAAAAACAAGCGCGTGTTTTTATCATTAATGATCTTAATATTCGAAATATTGATCATCTGGCGGCGGCATATCGTGAATTATTTGTTGCATCAAACGGTGGTGCTTTAGGACTATTTACGGCCATTGGTAGATTGAAGCAGGTATATGAACGTTTACTTGCCCCATTAGAAGAGGAACATATTCCTGTTTTTGCTCAACATGTTGATCCAATAAATGTAGCAACATTAATAGATATTTTTAGAACAGTGGAACATAGCTGTTTACTGGGTACGGATGCAGTGCGTGACGGCGTTGATGTGCCAGGCCCCTCCTTAAGGTTATGTGTTTTTGATAAAGTGCCTTGGCCGCGACCGACAATATTACATAAAGCGAGGCGAGATCATTTTGGCAAAGGGACGTATGATGATCTTTTAACACGCTTAAGAATGAAGCAAGCTTTTGGGCGTTTGATTCGTAAAAATACCGATAAAGGTGTGTTTGTGATGTTGGATGGTGCAACGCCCAGCAGGCTTTTAAGTTGTTTTCCTGAAAATGTTTCTGTTGAACGCATTGGACTTGCAGAAACTATTAAAAATGTGAAAGAATTCTTGGCATAGGACATATAATTTGCCAAAGATAGTAATAATAAAAAGCAAAAAATTTAAAAACAATAAGAGATAAAGGAAGTTTATAATGGAAACCAAAGCAGCAGTTGCCTTTAAAGCTGGAGCGCCCTTAAGTATTGAAACTGTAAATCTTGATGGGCCCCGTGCAGGTGAAGTGCTCGTGGAGATGAAAGCAACGGGTGTTTGTCATACGGATGCGTTCACGTTATCTGGCGATGATCCGGAAGGTGCATTTCCAGCTATCTTAGGCCATGAAGGCGCCGGCGTGGTCGTGGAAATTGGCGAAGGTGTTACATCCGTTGAAGTTGGCGATCATGTAATTCCGCTTTATACACCAGAATGCCGCGAATGTGATTATTGTTTACATCCGAAAACCAATCTGTGCCAAAAAATCAGAGAAACACAAGGTTCTGGTTTAATGCCGGATGGAACAAGTCGTTTTAGTATCAATGGTGAACCGATCCTTCATTATATGGGGTGCTCAACATTTTCAAATTATTCAGTTATGCCGGAAATTGCGGTGGCAAAAGTTCGCAAAGATGCTGATTTCGAGAAAATTTGTTATATTGGCTGTGGGGTGACAACTGGTGTAGGCGCCGTTGTTTTTGATGCTAAAGTTGAACCCGGCTCAAATGTGGTGGTTTTTGGCCTTGGTGGTATTGGACTTAACGTAATTCAAGGCGCACGAATGGTCGGTGCCAATAAAATAATCGGAATTGATATTAATAACAGTCGTGTTGATATTGCTAAACAATTTGGCATGACTGATTTTATCAACCCAACAGAATGCGACGATCTAATGGAAGCTATTCTTGATCTTACCAATGGTGGCGCAGATTATAGTTTTGAATGTATTGGTAATGTTAATACCATGCGTCAAGCATTAGAATGCTGCCATAAAGGATGGGGTGAGAGCATTATTATCGGTGTTGCCGGCGCTGGCCAAGAAATTTCGACGCGACCATTCCAGCTAGTTACAGGACGCGTTTGGCGTGGCTCTGCTTTTGGTGGTGCTCGCGGACGTACTGACGTACCCAAGATTGTTGATTGGTATATGGACGGGAAAATCAATATTGATGATTTGATCACGCACACGATGCCCCTTGAAGATATCAATAATGCGTTTGACTTAATGCATGAAGGTAAATCGATTAGAAGTGTGGTTGTTTACTAAAATGGACGTTAAATCAAATCACAAATGCTTTGGTGGCGAAGTTCGATATTATAGCCATCAAGCAAATAGCACGAAATGCGAAATGAATTTCAGCATCTTTATTCCACCACAAGCGGAGAAAAGTAAATGTCCTGCGCTTTTTTATCTGGCTGGTTTAACGTGTACTGAAGACAACTTTACCACTAAGGCGGGCGCTTATCAGTTGGCCGCTGAACTGGGCATGATCCTTATTGCGCCAGACACTTCGCCCAGAGGTAATGCCGTACCAGATGAAGAGGGATGGGATTTTGCAAAAGGAGCGGGATTTTATGTTGATGCTACCGAAGCGCCATGGGACATAAATTATAATATGTATAGTTATATAAGTGATGAATTATATAATTTAATCTTAGACAACTTTGAAGTTGATGCTAAACGTGTTGGTATTTTTGGCCATTCAATGGGTGGGCACGGTGCTTTAACAATCTATCTAAAGAATAAAGAGAGGTTTCGCTCTGTTTCTGCCTTTGCGCCAATTGTAAACCCTATGAATTGTCCATGGGGTCATAAGGCGCTTGGCAATTATATTGGTGATGACCGTAAGGATTGGGCCAACTATGACGCATGTGACTTAGTTAGAAAGGATCAATATGCGTCTGAAAATCCAGAAATACTTATAGATCAAGGGCTTTCTGATCCCTTTCTAGAAAGCCAACTTATGCCAGAAAACTTTGAGAAAGCTTGCGCAGATGTCCATCAAAAAGTGAACATTAGACGTCATGAAGGCTATGATCATGGGTATTTTTTCATATCCACTTTTGTCGATGATCATCTAAAACATCACGCAGCGATATTATAATGGAAGCAAACATGGTAAATACTGATAAAGCCGTTGAAGTTATTAACCAGTATATAGATATACCAGGTGGCCTACTTGAATGTTTGCACGGAATTCAGTCAGTATTTGGATTTGTACCTAAAGAAACGATCGATGATATCGCGGATGGATTTAATATTTCCAGAGCAGAAGTGCACGGTGTCATAAGTTATTACCATGATTTCAAAACATCTCCCCGTGGAAAAAAAGTCGTGCGCATTTGTCAGGCGGAAGCGTGTCAGTCAATGGGATCACGTGATTTAACCAGACGAGTTGAGGAAATACTTGGGGTAAAAATTGACGAAACTCGTGTAGACGGCGCTGTTTCGCTTGAGACGGTATATTGTTTTGGCAATTGTGCGCTATCCCCAAATGTAGAAATTGATGGCAAACTTCATGCGCGAGTGACTTCAGACAACTTTGAGAAGTTGGTTAAAGGAGAAGAGGCGTGACTGTAACAGTATATGTTCCTCGTGATACAGCATCTATCAGTATGGGTGCGGATGATGTGGCGAAGGCTATTTCTGACTTGCCAGAAGATATTAAAGTTGTCCGAAATGGAACATGGGGAATGACATATCTTGAGCCACTCATAGAAGTTGAAACGGACAAAGGACGCGTGGCATATGGTCCTGTGACGGTACAGGATATAGAGAGTTTACATCAAGCCGACTTTTTAAAGGGAGGCCGTCATGTTTTATGTCAGGGCTTGACGCAAGAAATTGAGTATTTGAAAAATCAGGAACGCCTCACTTTCGAGCGATGCGGGTTAATTGATCCCCTTTCAATAGACGACTATCTGGAAAATGACGGGTTTCTGGGCCTTAAGCGTGCTTTAAAGTTGTCTGAGAAAGAAATTATCGATGACGTCATGACGTCAGGGTTGCGCGGACGGGGCGGCGCTGCCTTTCCAACAGGGATCAAGTGGAACACAGTTTATGAGGCACAAAGCGATCAAAAATATATTTGCTGTAATGCCGATGAAGGGGACAGCGGGACTTTTTCAGATCGTATTTTAATGGAAAGTGACCCCTTTTGTCTTATCGAAGGGATGATTATTGCTGGCTTGGCTGTTGGTGCGACCAAAGGGTATATTTACTTGAGGAGCGAGTATCCTTTATGTAAAGTCGTCTTAAATGATGCCATCAAAATCGCAGAAGAACATAATTATCTTGGTTTTGATATTTTAGGGAGCGGTTCTGACTTCTTTCTTGAAGTTAGAATTGGAGCGGGTTCTTATGTTTGCGGTGAAGAAACAGCCATGCTTGAAAGCTTGGAAGGGAAACGTGGTATGGTGCGAGCAAAGCCACCACTTCCTGCGCATGTCGGTTTATTTGGAAAGCCTACGGTCATTAATAATGTTTTGACGCTGGCAAGTATCCCTATCATCATGTCTAAAGGTGGCGATTATTACAAAGATTTCGGAATTGGACGATCTCGTGGTACAATTGCTTTTCAATTAACGGGAAATGTCAAGTGTGGCGGCTTAGTGGAAAAAGCATTTGGAATAACACTTGGTGAAATGATTAATGAATTTGGGCAAGGTACTTATTCTGGTAAAAATGTGAAAGCCGTTCAAGTTGGCGGACCATTAGGGGCGTACATTCCACCACAAGAGTTCGATTTATCGCTTGATTATGAAGCCTTTTCAGAGGCTGACGCGGTTTTGGGGCATGGTGGCATAGTTGTCTTTGACGAAACGGCTGATATGAAAGAACAAGCTAAATTTGCCTTTGATTTTTGTGTAATCGAAAGCTGCGGAAAATGTACGCCATGCCGAATTGGATCAACTAGGGGGTCTGAGTTGATTGATAAAGGCAACTTTGAATTAATGAGAGAACTTTGTGATTTAATGGATAGTTCATCATTATGCGCAATGGGTGGCATGACACCAATTCCGGTAAAAAGTGCATTAAAACATTGGGAAAATGATTTCAAAGATTAGAATTTGAGAAAAGCTATGACTTACGAACATGACATTGATTACGGCACGCCGGCGAAAAAAACGGATAAGGCAGTTACTGTAGAGATCGATGGCAGAACCATTACGGTTCCGGAAGGAACCTCTGTAATGAGGGCCGCACGTGAAGGCGGGGTTGATATTCCAAGTCTTTGTGCGACAGACAGTATTAAAGAATATGGTTCATGCCGTTTATGTTTGATTGAAGTTGATGGCGTAAGAGGCACACCAGCATCTTGTACCACGCCCGTTTCAGAAGGAATGTCGGTTAAGACAACTTCGGATCGATTAACGCAGCTTCGCCGAGGTATAATGGAATTATACATATCAGATCATCCAGATGATGATAGTCCTCTTCATGATATGGCACGTCTCGTGGGGCTTGAAGGAAATCGATACGGCAAAGATGGACATAATCATCTCAAAACCATTATTGATGATAGTAATCCCTATTTTAGTTTTGACCCGGCAAAATGTATATTATGCGCTCGTTGCGTACGTGCTTGTGAGGAAGTTCAAGGTACTTTTGCATTAACAATAGATGGCCGTGGATTTGATAGTAAAATTGCCGCTGGTACGGATCAGGACTTTTTATCATCGGATTGTGTATCCTGTGGTGCCTGTGTTCAGGCATGCCCGACGGACAGCTTATTTGAAAAACGTGCAATGGAAATGGGTAAACCAGAGAAAACAGTGATTACAACCTGTGCCTATTGTGGTGTTGGTTGTGGTTTTAAAGCAGAAGTGAAAAATGATGAAGTCGTTAGTATGATGCCGTGGAAAGAGGGTCAGGCTAATCAAGGGCATTCTTGTGTTAAAGGGCGATTTGCATGGGATTATGCTATTCATGAAGACCGTATTTTAAATCCCATGATCCGCGAAAATATTACGGATCCATGGCAAAAAGTTGGCTGGGACGAAGCGATTGATTTTGCAGCCAAACGTTTAATGGATATTCAGAAAGAACATGGACGTAAATCAATTGGCGGCATAACGTCATCACGCTGCACAAACGAAGAAGTTTTTGTTGTACAAAAACTCATACGGGCTGGATTTAAAAATAATAATGTGGATACCTGTGCGCGTGTTTGTCATTCACCAACAGGATATGGACTTCGCGAAACGTTAGGCACGTCGGCAGGTACACAAACATTTGACAGTGTTATGGATACGGATGTGATGATGGTTATTGGCGCTAACCCGCCGGATGCACACCCCGTATTTGCGAGCCAAATGAAAAGACGACTTCGTGAAGGAGCGAAATTAATTGTTATTGATCCACGTAAAACGGGTCTCGTTAAATCACCGCATGTGAAAGCAGACTTCCATCTTCCGCTTCAGCCGGGTACCAATGTGGCCATGATCAATGCCATTGCACACACGGTCATGACTGAAGGGTTGATGAATCAAGATTATATTAATGAGCGCTGTGATACCGATGCTTTTAATGATTGGCTCGATTTTATTATTCAACCGCAAAACAGCCCAGAAGTTGTTAGTGAATATACTGGAGTAAATGCCGAAGATATCAGAGAAGCAGCCAGGCTTTATGCTACGGGTGGTAATGCGGCCATTTATTATGGTCTCGGAGTGACAGAGCATTCACAAGGATCCACCATGGTGATTGGCATGGCGAACCTTGCAATGGCAACTGGTAATATTGGAAGATTGGGTGTGGGGGTGAATCCGTTACGGGGGCAAAACAATGTACAAGGTTCATGCGATATGGGATCATTCCCCCATGAGTTTCCAGGCTATCGTCCCGTTGGTAATGACGAAGCGCGCGGAGAGTTTGAAGAAGAGTGGGGTGTGGATCTTGATCCTGTTCCTGGTTACCGAATACCGAACATGTTTGATGCAGCGGTCGATGGGAAATATAAAGCCATGTATATTCAAGGCGAAGATGTTGCCCAATCAGACCCAAACACCCATCATGTCGAAGCGGCGATGAATGCTCTGGATCTATTAATCGTGCAGGACTTATTTCTTAATGAAACGGCACGTTTTGCGCATGTATTCTTCCCTGGCACATCCTTTTTAGAGAAAAACGGCACATTCACAAACGCCGAACGCCGAATTAGTCGCGTACGTAAAGTCATGGAACCCGTTCAAGGCATGGACGAATGGGAAATCACATGCCGTCTTGGACGTGCCATGGGATATGATATGCATTATAATAATGCCTCAGAAATTATGGATGAGATTGCACGATTAACGCCGACTTTTAGAAATGTGAGTTTTGATTTATTGGATGAAAAGGGATCAGTACAATGGCCATGCAATGAAAAAGCGCCAGAAGGGACGCCAATTATGCATATTGATGGTTTTGTGCGGGGAAAAGGCAATTTTATATTAACGGAATATGTGCCGACCACTGAGCGTTCAACGCGTAAATTCCCACTTATTCTAACCACTGGACGGATATTAAGCCAATATAACGTCGGGGCGCAGACAAGGCGCACAAAAAATAATGTATGGCATGATAAAGACGTTCTGGATATTCATCCTCACGATGCTGAAAACAGAGGTATCGTTGATGGTGATATGGTTATGATACAAAGTCGCATGGGTGAAACGGTGCTCGAAGCGAGAATAACCGAAAATATGCAGCCGGGTGTTGTTTATACCACATTCCATATGCCAGAATCGGGTGCGAATATAATTACGACGGATAATAGTGATTGGGCGACGTCGTGCCCTGAATATAAAGTGACTGCAGTTGAAGTGCGTCAAACAAATAGAAAATCAGATTGGCAGGAAGAGTTTGATGATTTCTCCGAAAGTACACGCCACATCGCGGAATAAAGCGTAGTGGAATTCTATGTCGTAGAAGCGATCCTCGGTGCCATGATGTTTGGCATTGGTGGTGTCTTTTTCAAATGGAATGCCCATCATAAAGGCGATGAAGATTGGTTCTTTTCTGGTCTTTATTTGGTTGGCTCTCTTTGTTTCTTTATAAATGCCTTTTCCACATTACCAACCGATGATTATCTAATTTATATTATAATGGCGGCGCTTATTGGTCTTGGTTCGGCGGGTGGTAACTATGCTTTTTCAATAGGATTGAAACACGGACCAGCTGGGCTATCTTCTTCATTTGCTAAATCCAACATTATCATCGTCATTCTATTATCCTCGCTTTATTATGGCGAAAAAATTGGCATTCTAGAAAGCGCAGGGATATTTCTCATTCTTTTGGCTATGTTGGTTGTAAACATGAAAATGAAAGGCAAACAAAGAAGTGTATCGCGTATTTGGTTTTTACTTATGCTTTCTTGTATGTTTCTGCTTTCCTTTAGAAACGGGGGATTAAAAATTGCCGAAGAATTACAGATTTCAAGCTCAGCGGTATTAGCTCTCGCATATTTTTATTGTGCTGTTTATTTTTTCTCGCGTGTCTTTATGAAAAGAAATCGCTCGTGGCCTAGCGAAAAGTCAAAATCGCATATCTTTTTAATTGGGGGTATTACCGGAACCGTTTCATTCGCCGGATTATATTTTTATGCTGCGGCGCTTAATAAAGGGCCAGGCAGCATTGTTGTCACGTTATTTTCCTTAGACATGATTTTTATTTTGATATTATCATATCTAATTTTTGGTGAGAGGTTGAACCGAAATCAGAAATTGGGCTTTATACTTTCTGCAACTGGGTTTTTACTAATTGGGTTACAATAGATGACCGGAACGCTTCTTTTTGGTTTTTAAATAAAGATCATTATGATTATTTGAGGGGAATTTATGAGCGACACTTTCAGAAACAATAATATCGCAATTTTCTAGTCCCGTTACCTTATCAGGATTATTGGTCAGAAGCCTTACTTTTCCATAGCCCATTTGTTTAAGCATTTCCGCGGCGGGTTCGAAAATACGCTCATCTGATAAAAACCCTAACCGTTCGTTGGCATCAACTGTATCAAACCCCTGATCTTGTAAATGATAGGCCCGTAATTTATTGATTAGGCCAATGCCTCTTCCCTCTTGAGCTAGATAAAGAAGGATGCCGCCACCCTCTTCATTCATATATTTAATGGCGCCACGCATCTGTTCACCACAATCGCATTTTAAAGATCCAAGAAGATCCCCTGTAAAGCATTCTGAATGAATTCGTGTTAGAACGGGAGCTTCACGTATTGGGTCCCCGACAATAATAGCGAAATGTTCTGTACCACCGTCATCCGGGCGAAACGCAACCATGGTTGTTTGCTCCGCCCCTTCAAGTGGTACTTTTGCTGATGTCACAATATTAAGTGATAAGGCATCATTGACCGTATAATTCAGGACTTCGTCAACGGTTACAGAAAGAATATCATTTTGTTCAATAAGGTGTTCAGGGTTTTCAAGGACAACTGAAAAAACCGCTGCGGGAAGAAGCCGGGCAATTTTGCACATTTTAATACCCGCATCATGAATGGCGGTGGGATTATTTTCGGTTACGACAAATGGTCCTCGCATTATTTGCATTAAATCATCTGCGGGGTCCGCCATTGAGGAAATAACGCCGCTATTCATATGAGCACTAATTTTAACCAGCGCTACATCACCGGAGCGCGGTGATATTTTTAAGATATTCGCTCGATTATATGTTAATCCAACAAGGGGATCTTCATTAGAAAGAGCTTTAAGTTGTTTAATTTTCTGGTCTACAATAAGCTCGGCTGAAGTTACAAGATGCGCTTTTTTGCCGTCGGTCACAACAATTATACCCCCGCGACGCAGGTCGCCAGCGGCTCTTTCCACTGAGGTAAGATTTTGATTGATCACGGAATTGTTATTCACTTTGAGCCTAAACATCTTTATTTTAATTTGAATATGGTTATACGACTTATATAATATGAAGTTAAGTGTAAAAACAGAGAAACAACATGACACATACATATAATATACTTCTCGTTGATGATGATGATGATCTGAGAGAAAACCTTGCGATGCAACTTTCGTTTCACGAAGAGTTCAAAACCCAACAATGTGATAATGGTAAAAGCGGTATAGAAACCGTGAAAGATCAGGATTTTGATCTGATTATTTTAGATGTTGGACTTCCTGATATTGATGGAAGAGAAGTATGTCGTATGATGAGAAAAACCGGCATTAATACGCCGATCATCATGTTAACGGCCAATGCATCGGAAGCCGATACAATCCTTGGACTCGATGCAGGTGCAAATGATTATGTCACCAAACCGTTTAAATTTGGCATTCTTTTGGCACGTGTCCGTGCACATTTAAGACAGCATCTTATTAGCGAAGACGCGAGTTATCCTGTTGGGCATTATGTGTTTAAGCCGGGCGATAAAATCTTAACGGACGAAGAAACGGGTGAAAAAATACGCCTTACGGAAAAAGAAACGGCCATATTGAAATTTTTAAAACGAGCCGAAGGCGCGACTATATCGCGTGAAAAGTTGCTTAATGAAGTTTGGGTTTATAATGCAAATGTCACAACCCACACACTTGAAACGCATGTTTACCGTTTAAGACAAAAAATTGAATCAGACCAGACTAAAGCAAAAATCATATTGACGGAATCTGGTGGCTATAGCATTGCGAATAGCTAAGAGCCTTCCTGATTTATCTAGACTCTTATCGCGTCCTGATATATCAAGCGCAACATGATGTTTGAGATATGTTTTACAAGACGATATTCAATGAGCCACCGGCTTTATAATATAAAGCAGGGTAAATGCTTTGTGCCGCATGGTCATAATGAATTTGTAAAAGTTCATTTGGTCAGCTTAAATGAAGATAACCTTGATGGGATCTCAAACATGAGCAACCAGTTTGAGACGTTAAAGAAAACGTGGCATAATTGGATAGATAATGCAGTTGATCACACAATGCAGTTATCTAGTCGCGACCCGCTTCTTAGCTATTTTAAAGAAAATGAACCTGAAAATTTACCCCGTTTAATGATAACGCCAGGGGACCCGACAACAGAGGTTTTGGCAGCGTGTTTCTTTTCCAAAATAAATAGCTTTTTAAAAGCCGAGGGTATTTCTATGAAATGCAATCGCGTTGAAGTGGAAGAAACGCCAACCAATACTGTTGTTTTTCAAGGGGACCCGGATCAAGCCATATCAATGGGTTCTTATGATGGACTTGATGAGCCATGGTGGGTGCGTGCAGACATGTCCATAAATGATTTATAAGGATATCTTATGAAGGATGCCGTTTTAATTACCGCGGGCCACAAACGAATTGGCAAAGCCATTGCTGAACGTTTAAGTGGTGCCGGTTATTATATTTATATGCATCATCATAACAGTGAAGCAGAAGCAAACGACACACTTTCAAAACTAGCTGGCGACGGAGAAGTTCTTAAATGTGATCTCGGTCAATATGATGAAGTGGAAAAAATGATCTCTTCTTGTATTCATTTAAAGCATGTGGTCAACAATGCGTCACTTTTTTCAGCAGATACGCTTTTAAATTTTCATGAAAATAGTTTTCAAGATCATATGAATGTAAATTTAAGAGGGCCGATGCAGCTTGCACGTGGTCTTTATAAGCGTTTGAATGAGAATGATCGTGGCAGCGTTATTAATATCTTAGATAGTAAAGTCTTTGCACTTAATGCTGATTATGCAAGTTATACATTAAGCAAATATGGTTTATTTGGCGCTACGGAAATGATGGCGCAGGCATTAAGCCCAAAGGTTCGAGTGAATGGAATTGCCCCCGGTATGACATTAATTGCCGAAGGGCAATCGGAGAAAAGTTTTGAACTTGCAAGTCATCTTAATTTCAATGGCGCACCTATCAATGTAAATGACATAGCCGACACTGTGCTTCATCTCATGAAAGCGCAATCTATTAATGGAACTGTTATTCCAGTTGATGGAGGGCAAAAATTGATGAACTTCACCAAAGATGTTGTTGATGTGGCTGATGGCATTCTAGACAAAAATTAAACGTCAAATTCAACCATCACCGGTGCGTGATCAGATGGCTTTTCCCACCCACGCGCCTCTTCTAGTACATGCATTGATTTCATTTTGTCTTTTAGAGGTGGGCTACACCAAACATGATCGAGCCTACGACCTTTATCCGCTGCGCGCCAATCTTTCGACCGGTATGACCACCAACTATAAAGCCTTTCCGGCTCTGGTACGAAATGCCGCATAACGTCAAACCAATTATGGGCTTCTTGCAGTGAATGCATTGCTTCACATTCTTGTGGGGTGTGACTTACCACTTTTAGTAATTTTTTATGAGACCAGACATCACTTTCTAATGGGGCGATATTTAGATCACCAACCAACACATGCTTACCATTTTCGGGCAGGTCATGGGACCAATTTGTCATTTCGGAGAGGAAATCCATTTTGTGAGCAAATTTATCATTCACCGCGACATCTGGTTCGTCACCACCAGCAGGGACATAAAAATTATGAAGTTTTAGCCCATTATCAAAATGTGTTTCCACATGGCGGGCATCACCCATATCACACCAATTTATTTTATTTTTTTCGGTCATGGGAATTTTGCTAAGTGTTGCAACACCGTGATAACTTTTTTGTCCAGCGAGCGCATGATGATTTAAACCGTACTGATTAAAAACATCCAAAGGAAACATGTGATCTTGTACTTTCGTTTCCTGAAGGCATAAAATATCGGGGTTATAATCAGCAAGGAGTTTTTCAACAATTGGCAGACGTGCACGAACGGAATTAATATTCCATGTTATAAGACGGACCTGAGACATTTATAATACCCTTTTTTTAAAATATATTGAGCGTTGTTCCCGCAACGCCCAGAGGCCAATGGCCATTTTCATATAGTCGAAATTTTTGCGCAAATGGATGATTTTCTTCTTCGTCTGCGGCAATAACCAGCGCTGCTTGATAACAAGTTTGAACCGCTTGACCAATTGCGGCGCGCAATATTTCTTCGTCATCAATACCCCACTGCATTGAGGCATTCTCGACTGCGTTTGTTATATATTCTGATGCTTTACTTGTAACATTTGTAAGAGCTACTTCTAAGACATCCTCTTCGATAAATTCTAAAGCGGAATTGATCAGTGACGCCGCCAGTTGTTCTTCAGCTTCCCATGCGGGGCTGTTCCAATCATTGGTCTCTAAGCATGCGATCGCATCGTCCCAGTCCATGATTTCTGCAGGATATCCTTCAGGAAAACCCAACGCATCAAGATAATGACGTGCAGCCTTGATATCATCTTGAGTCAGTTCTAAACCTATTTTATGAAACCATTTTGTTTCAGAAATCATTGATGAGAAGCGTGCGACAAGCATTAATGTTGGATATTCTTCACCAACATTAAAATCATCAATTTCTGTGTCAGTTTCTAGACTGTCTTCATTCATTTCATATTCCTTCTGTCGGCAAATTAGACGGAATGACAAGCCATAACAAGAGGGTAATTGATAAATAAAAATCCCGGCCAGATGAACTGGCCGGGCAAACAAAGTTTAATAGAGCGCGAGGGAGGGGAAAAAGGAAAAAACCTCATCGCCCTATGAAGCCAAAAAAATTGTGTTACTGGAACTTTAGAATAACAATCATTTCGACTTGTATTTTATATATGGGAACTAATTTTATTATTTCAAGATCAGTGGTTAGATAACTTATTAGAATTATTATCGTCTAGGGCCACGTCGTCTAGGGCGCGGATCGTCATATGTAAAGCGGCTGTCATCCACTGTAACATTATATTCAGGATTAAGCAGAGCAACCCTTGTCGTATAGCCCTGAACATCGACAACTTCCCATGATTTAAGTTCCATGGTCGATTCTTCAAATATTAAAGTAATATAGCCATAATCGCGTTGATCGGGTTGTATAACGGATGCTTTAATTAAACCAGCAAAACGGATCATTTCAGGAATTTCGATTTTCTTATTTTTCAGATCAATTTGATCTTCCACCAAAATGCTAAGAGGGGTTTTATCAATGGGCCATCGGCTTATTTGATTAACTTCATAATCAATAAAGGAAAGCATATCACCGTTACTTACAAGCAAGATCGGTGTATCATCGGTATATTCAAATCTTATTTTACCGGGTCTTTCAATATAAAGCTTGCCTTCATCGACGTTACCTTGAGGGCCACGTTGGATAAATGTTGCCTTTAAAGTGCGGATGCGATTAAGGGTATCTTCAATCTTTGAAATGACGTTTTCACGGTCTTCGTTTTCAATAATGGTTGGTGGTGCTGAAAATTCTACCATTCTCGCTTTGGGCTCAGGTTTCCCCTCTTCTGCTGATTGACGGGTTTCCAAGACTTCATTTTCTTCGATAGGGGGCACCGCAAGTGGTTCTTTTTCAACCTCTGGAACTTTAACTTGAACTTGTGCATAGGCAGCCTGCACCATGAGGAGCGGTAAAATAACTAATATTGATATAATTCTCATCATATATATGCCTAACATAATAATACTATTAAAATTTAGGCATACAATAAGGTAGAATTAAGACAAGATAAATTAAAAAGTTTTAATAGTCTTCAGAATGGTCTTGAACCAATACTTCACGTTTTCCAACATGGTTCGCGCTGCTAACAACACCTTCTCGTTCCATTTTATCAATTATATTGGCCGCACGGTTATAACCGATCTGTAATTGACGTTGTATATAGCTGGTGGATGCCTTTTGATCCCTTGCAACAATAGCAACGGCGCGATCATAAAGTTCATCACCTGAAGGTTTTCCAGAATTAGGAGTCATTTGAGAATTTTGCAAAAATTGTGAATCAAACCCTTCGTCAGGCTCTTCGACAATATTGGTAAGGTAATCAGGCTTTCCTTGTTTCTTAAGCGCTTTAACAACGCGTTCAACTTCTTTATCATCAACAAAAGGCCCGTGTACGCGGGTTATGCGACCACCTCCTGCCATGTGAAGCATGTCCCCCATACCTAGAAGTTGTTCTGCACCTTGTTCGCCTAAAATGGTGCGGCTATCAATTTTTGATGTAACCTGAAAGGCAACGCGAGTTGGGAAATTCGCTTTAATTGTGCCTGTAATAACGTCAACGGATGGACGCTGTGTCGCCATGATTAAATGTATGCCGGCGGCACGTGCCATTTGCGCTAATCGTTGAATTAACGCTTCGATATCTTTTCCGGCGACCAGCATTAAATCGGCCATTTCATCAACAATGACTACGATCATTGGCAGCGGTGTTAAATCAAGACTTTCTTCTTCGTAAATTGGCTTGCCAGTATCTTGGTCAAAGCCCGTTTGAACCTTACGAATTATATTTTCGCCTTTTTGGCGCGCTTCTTCTAATCGCTTGTTATAGGCCGTAATGTTTCGAACTTGTAACTTTGCCATATTTTGGTAGCGATGTTCCATTTCACGGACGGCCCATTTTAATGCAACAACCGCCTTTTTAGGATCGGTTACAACAGGGGTTAACAAATGCGGAATATCATCATAAACAGAGAGCTCAAGCATTTTAGGATCAACCATGATCAAACGACATTGAGCTGGGGTTAATTTATAAATCAATGATAAGATCATAACGTTGATTGCAACAGACTTACCGGAACCGGTGGTTCCTGCGACAAGTAAATGCGGCATCGAAGAAATATCAGCAACAATTGGATCGCCGCCAATATCCTTACCTAATGCCATTGCTAGTTTTGCTTTACTATCTTCATAGACACTTGATGATAATATTTCCCTGAGAGCGACAATTTCACGTTTGCTATTGGGAAGCTCAATACCGATTGCGTTTTTACCCGATACCACTGCAACACGAGCTGATGTTGCACTCATTGATCTTGCAATGTCATCGGCTAAATTTATCACTCTAGATGATTTAGTACCAGGTGCGGGCTCTAATTCATAAAGCGTAACAACAGGGCCGGGTCTAACTTTTGTAATCTCACCTTTAACGCCAAAATCGTCAAGCACGGCTTCTAACATACGCGCGTTTTGCTCTAATGCATCATGGGTCAGTCTGTCTTGTTCGCTTAATGGCTTAGGGGGCGATAAAAGACTTAAAGAAGGAAGTGCGAATTCGCCGTCCGAAATGATATCGAGCATTGGTTGACGCTCAATAGTCTCTCTCTTACTGGTTTTAACGCTTTTCTTTTCTTTATCAATAATTGGGATTGTGCGTTTTTCTTTTTCTTCGCTCCTTTTTAGCGGAGGATCTTTTCGGGAAACAGACACAGATTTTCCGGCATTTTTATTTTTCGCAGGTTTTTCGCTTGCCCGTTTCATTGACTGCTTAAGATAAAGAATGACACCGACAATTTTTGCAACAAAGGTAAACAGCGTCCATTTAAGGCCATAAAGCATATTACCCCACTCGTCGCGTGTTAATCCGGCCGTATAATAGAAAAATATGGTCGTAACGACAGCAAAAGTGATGCCAATAATGAGGGCGTAGAAACTGATACCCGTCCATGCGATGAAGCTCGCAATATAATCGAGCAAGACTTGACCTAATACGCCACCCAAGCCAATTTCCATGAGCATCCAGCTCTCAAATGGTGGTATCGTCGCAAAGGTAAGAGCTGCTGACATAGCAAGAAGTGGTAGCATCAATAAATGTATGAAAATAAACGGAAGTCCTTTAAGCGTAATAATACGCCATCCCCAAGTTAATAATGGAAGCACTAGGATATATGAAGCAAGACCAAGAGTTTGAATGAATATGTCAGCTCCATGTGAGCCGATTTGCCCAAGCCAATTGGTTGCCTCGCCTTCAACAACGTTATTCCAGCTTGGGTCGTTGATATCATAACTGATAAAGGAAGCCATAAAGCCTGCAGATATTATTATAAGAGCGCTTCCCCAAAACCGAATTAATAATTTGCGCAGAAACTCACTTACCGATGCTGGTAAAAGTGATTTTTTCGCGTTTTTCTTTATTGAATTTCGTCTGCCAGCCAATGATCTTCCCTGATGTCGACATATTCTTATTTCTTTATTAGTGTAGCATTATGCCACAGAACAAGGCAAATATATGGCCTAATCCGCTGTAAATATAGGAAAAAATCAATTTTTTTACATAATAATGATGTCATGACGTCATTTATGGTCATTATTATGATTTTATCATACTCCGTAGTATTTTAGGAGGATGTGAATTTGTAATCATTTCTCCGAATATATTTGCGAAGACTTAACGCAACTTTTATAATAACTTTGATTATTGTAAGGATGCGATTTTGAAGAAAAATAAAACAAGTCAAACAGAGATCATTATTTCTGGCGCCGGTGTGGTTGGTATGACGTTGGCTTTTTCATTAGCCGAACATGGTATTAAAACAACCATAATCGATAGTCTTGATATCGAGGCTTCATTAGGAGATGAATTTGACGGGCGTTCTTACGCCATTTCTTATGCACCATATGTAATGTTAAAAACGTTAGGGTTATGGGACAAAATTGGCCATAGTGCCCAGCCGATTAACGAAATTCATGTTACTGACGGTGATTGTCCCGCATTCTTACATTTTGATGAACAGGAATTAGGGGATGGCCCACTTGGACAAATGGTTGAAGTAAGGCACATAAGAGCGGGCCTTTATGGTGCCATTGAAAATCATAAAAACATTAATCTGATAATGCCTAATAAAATCATCAAAACAGAAAATTTAGACGGTAGCGTCACTGTAACGCTTGAAGGCGGTGAAGAAATTAATTCTAATTTGCTTATTGCGGCCGAGGGGCGCGGCTCACATTTAAGACAGCATTATGAAATTAATATCCGTGAATGGGAATATAAACAAACGGGCATTGTTACTACCGTTGAACATGAACTCCCGCATCAAGGGATTGCACATGAAAAATTTTATCCTAGTGGGCCGTTTGCAATTTTACCTCTTCAAGATAATCGATCCTCTATTGTTTGGTGTGAGCCGCCTGAGCGTGCAAAAACAATAATGAGTTTAAATGAGGCCGGTTTTAATGCAGAGCTTAAGAAAAAGTTTGGTGATTTCTTGGGTGACGTTAAGTCGTTAGGCTTGAGATGGTCCTACCCTTTATCAATGCAGCTGGCGGATAATTATACGGCGGATCGTTTTTGTTTAATTGGTGATGCAGTGCACGGTATTCATCCAATTGCAGGACAAGGCTTCAATTTAGGGTTGCGGGATATCTCAGCCTTAACGGAAGTACTGGTGGATGCAAAAAGAATTGGCGCCGATTTAGGGTCCGAATTGGTTCTTGAACGTTATGTCCATTGGCGTCGCACAGATAATAATATACTTGCATTAGGCATGGACGGTTTAACACGATTATTCTCAAATGATAATCCTATCGTAACATTCGGGCGAAGATTAGGAATAGCCGCCGTTGAAGAGATGCCGGCAATGAAGCAATTCTTTATGAAGCACGCACGTGGAACTGTTGGAAAGTTGCCTAAATTATTAAAAGGTGAAGCCCTTTAAAGTGTCGCTTCCTTGTTTTGGTCAGCTTTATGTACTAAGCTTTTCTAATGTTAAAGCTTAAATCGTTTATATTCATTCTTTTCTTAAGTATTTGCTCTATTTCTTATGCTCAAGAACCTTCACAGTGTATTGAATATTATAAACTGGATAAAACCTATACCAGTATTGTTTGGTATGCGGATAGAATGGGATATTCAAGAACCATCGGCCGCTTTGCCGATTTTGAGGGAACAATTGAATTAAATAATTGCGAAATTAATAAAAGCAAAATTGATATATTGATTGATACCAATAGCATTGCAAGCGGTAGCGATGAAATCGATCGTCAGTTAAAAAGCATAACATTTTTTGACGTTGAAAATCACCCAGAAGCTAGGTTTCAAAGCACAAACATTAATTTGGTTGAAAAAGATAATGCAGAAGTTACGGGAAATTTCACCATGCTTGGAAAAACCAGAGAGATTTCATTAAAAGTGCGCTTTAATAAAAAAGCCATTGACCCTCTCGTTAATTTAATGCGTACAGGTTATTCAATTAGAACCAATGTGAAACGCTCAAAATGGGGAATGGATAAATTGTTAGCATTCGTTTCAGATGATATTAGTATTGTCATAGAAGCCGAGGCACTTAAAGTAAACTAATCTAATTCTCTTGCCTCATCGATCAACATTATTGGAATACCGTCACGAACGGGGAAAGCAAGCTTGGCTTTTTTGCTAATTAATTCGCCGGCCTTTTCATCATAAACCAAACTTTCTTTGGTTACAGGGCACGCTAATACTTCCAAAAGACTTGGATCTAATTTGCCATAATTAACTTTTTGCTCTTCGGACATTTGGTATTACCTTGAATAATAAATTAGTCTTAATGAATATGCTGATCGGATGATATACCATCTTGTGGCAACTTAAAATCCATTATTTTCATCATTAGAGAGACTCTATCTTTCAACGCCCCACACTCTAACAATAATTGTTTTTCAGCGGCATCAAATGGACACACCATCGCGAGTGAATTGATGAGCTCTTCGTCTGCTAATTCTTCAAATGCATTCAAATCGATTTTTATATCCATCGCGTTTAAATATTGCTTTAAAGCCGAAAAAAAACTGTCCGTGGTTTTTATTTGCCCAATATCTGGTTCGGCGGCATCTTGGATAAATTCTGAATAGTCAGCTTTAATTTGACGGTAAGGCGTTGTGGTTGCTATTTCTTCAGTTATTCTGAAACGTCTTAGTCCGGTTAAGATGATAAAATACTGACCATTTGCGGTTTCTTCAAAATTTGAAATTAAACCGACACAACCAATATTATATAAATCTGGGTCTTTATTTGCAGTACCGAAGTTATCGTTATTTTCAATGGTTGAAGATATGGCCATTTTCGAAGGTTGTATCATGCCGATGACCCCTTCATTTTTACGGGCATCTTCGATCATTTTTTTATAACGAGGCTCAAAAATATTAAGCGGTAAATGTCCGCGTGGTAATAAAATGGCCCCCGTTAGTGGGAAGATAGGAAGCGTTATCGGTAAGTCATTCATGTTTTTTGGCCTTAAGCTTTATGAAAATAATATACTTGATAACTTTCTACGTGCCGCCACCGTAAAAGGATCCATTGGCCCGGCCATTTCAAAAAATTTAAGTAGTTGTGTTCGTGCCCCATCTTCCTGCCAAGAACGGTCTGCTGCTATAATATAGAGCAATTGATCAGCTGCGTCTTCTTGAGAACCGATTGCCCATAAGGCCAAAGATAAATCAAACCTTGATTGATGATCGTCGGGGTTTTTCTCAATAGCTTTTTTAAGAGCGTCTAAATCACCAATATCGTCAAGTTGTTTCGCTGTTTCCAATGTGGCTATGGCGGCGGAGATCAAGGGGTCATTTTTATCTGCTGCACCAGAAAGAACTTGTTCTGCATTTTCAAGATCGTTTAGTTTTATTAAAACGTTTGCGAGCCCGGCAGTTGCTTTTAAATTTGTTTCATCAAGTTGCATTGCTTGTGAATAGGCACCGCCTGCTTCTTGGTATTGTTCTTGGCTGAATGCGTTTTCTGCAAATTCAAGAATTTGATCTATTTCGGATGGTCCCATTTCGGGGGCTATTTTTCCGATAAACTCTCGAATTTCAGTTTCAGTTTTTACGCCGGCAAAAGCATCCACGGGCCTGCCATCAACAAAGGCAACGACGGTTGGAACCGAACGGATTTGCATTTGTGCAGCAAGTTCTTGAACTTCGTCAATATTGACTTTAGCCATAATGACTGAACCATTTGCCTCCGTAACCACTTTTTCAAGAAGCGGAATTAGTGTTTTGCAAGGCTCGCACCAAGGCGCCCAAAAATCCACCAATACGGGGACTTGCATTGATCTTTCGATCACATCAGAAACAAAATTTGTCATGTCTGCGTCAAAAATATTTACCGCAGCGTTACTAGGGGTATTTTCCATTTTTAAAACTCTTTAAAGTGTATCAAAATCTATGATAATCGGATCAAAGCCAAAATGCTTGATAAATTTCAACAAATCTTCGCGGTGTATAGTGGTTGTCGCTTCATTATGTAAAGGGTGATAGTTTAAATATTCATTTTCCATCATGCCTTTATCCAACACAACGATCAATTCTTTATGCTCAACATTAATTAATGAAAAGGGTGTTACAGACCCCGGTTTGATTCCGAGCATATCAATCATCCTTTCAGGAGACGCAAAACTAAGTCGCCCGACATTTAATTTTCCCGACGTAAAAAGTGCCTTCATCTCTAATCTTCTATCTTCACTGAGCACGGCGAGGATAAAGTTGTTTTTCTTATCTTTAAGAAATAGGCTTTTACAATGTCCGCCTTTAATTTCCCCACGTAATTTCTGCGACTCTTCAACGGTATATAGCGGCGCATGGCGACAAGTGGTGGTTTTAATCCCTAACTCTTCCAGCAAAGTGAATAGATCTTCTTCCTTAGCGGGCATGTTAATTCCTTGAATTCAAAGGGTTGTTACGTTCCAAATATATAACGCGAGATTTTTAATTAACCAAAGCAATTTTTTTGTAATTAAGGGCTTGCAATATCAAATTTGTTTTGTATTATCCCCCGCACAGACAACAAAATCGTTGTTTTAGCATCTTTTAGGTGCGGGCGTAGCTCAGTGGTAGAGCGTCACGTTGCCAACGTGAATGTCGAGAGTTCGAATCTCTTCGCCCGCTCCATTTTCCAAAAAATTGTTTTATCTTCTCATGGGCATTTTATAAAACGCCTAATTCAAATTTCATTTAGGTGATCTTTTACTAATTGTCATTTGATAAAATTGATGACGCAAGATGTGTTTTAGCGTAGCATTACCTTAAAGAAATCATAGGGAGAATGAAAACCATGTTCAAAAAATTAAGTTGGGCTCTAGGTTTAATTATTATCATTATTATAGGATTTCTAATTATAAGTCGTTCAATGCTTTATAATTATGATGTAAATGCTGATCATGCTTATGATTTTACGGCTACAGAAGCAACCATTATCCCAGTTGAGATTTCTGGAAATTCTCTTATGTTGCCAGCCTACGAAGGGGTTGGTCAATCCAGCTTCCTTAAAGTGGAAGTGGAAGCGTCTTTGTTTAGCCACGTGATCAGACCGAGCCTTGAATTATCAGGCAATAATGGCTCTGAAATTCAATATTTTGCGCATGGTGCTAATGGGGAACGCTATATTAATGTCAGTAAGTTGATTGAGGCAGGGGCACATGAAATCATTTTTGAGGAAAATTTTCTTTCTATTGTCGATGGAAAAACGGATCTTATACAATTTGAAAACCCAATTTTAAAAGACAAAAAAATTCTTATTCTTGCGCCTCATCCGGATGATGCTGAGATTGCATCTTTTGGGTTATATAGCGAACATGATGATATATTTATTGTTACAGTTACATCGGGAGATGCGGGTTCTTTTATGTATGATGAAGTTTATTCGAGTGATGAAGCAAAAGCCCACTATCTTAAGAAAGGTGAGGTCAGAACTTGGAACAGTTTATCAGTGCCAATGCTGGGTGGCGTGCCTCCTGAAAATCTTGTCAATCTTGGATTTAATGACGCGCGACTTAGGGGCATGTATAGAGATAAAGATTTGATAGCGAGCGGAGTTTATACGGAAATTTCCGATATGAACACATTTAGAAAGCAAAATACATCTTATCTTGCAAAAGGGTTAGAAGGAATTAATAACTGGGATAGTCTGGTTGGTAATCTTGTTTATCTTATTGGTGAAATCAATCCGGATATAATTATCACACCTTCCCCCATGTTGGATATGCATAGCGATCATCAATACACGACAATCGCTGCGGTAGAGGCATTAAAAAAATTGAATAAACGAGATGGTCAACTACTGCTTTATACAAATCATCAGGTTAATTTTAATGAAAGATTTCCTTATGGTGAGATGGGATCTTTAATCTCGTTGCCGCCAACACCTAAAGGAAGCAATTATTTTAGACGTCTTTATTCTTATTCTATGTCGATTGATGTTCAGCGCAATAAAATTTTTGCACTTGATGCTATGAATGATTTACGCTTAGGAACAGATTATCGTTTTTCTGGCCGCGCATTCCAACAAGCATTTGAAACGCTATGGATGCAGTTAACAGGGAAAGACGAAAGTTATTTTCGTCGTTCCGTGAGAAGTAACGAATTTTTCTTCGTCATAGAAATGGATGATATCTATGACGATAAGAAATTAGATAAATTATAAATACATGGCGCGCCCAAGAATATTTCTGATGTCAGGCTTATAATTCTTTTCATCATAAACATTGCTGACGATTAAATTTTCTTGCGGTGTTAAGACGCAATCATTATCGGCAAGTTGATAATTACCATCAATAATTGCTGTCATTTTTCCATAATTCTTTTTCTCAATTTGTTGAATTGCCATTGCACCAAAATTTCCTGCGACCAGCTTATCTAGTGCATCCGGCTCACCGCTTCTTAATAAATATGCAAGTGGTTGCGTTAACACACTAACATTATGGTTTTGCCGTAAATCCTCATAAAGAATGTCGCCAATACCCCCGAGTTTCTCGTTTCCATATTGGTCTTTCTTTCCTTGATAGATGATATTGCCGTCTTTTAATTTTGCTCCTTCGGCGACGACGGCGACGGCATAATTCTCTGAATTTCGAACACGATCCGATATTATCAAATCACTAAAATGATTAAGATCAATTGCTACCTCTGGAATAAGCACCCTATCAGCAGAGGCAATATGACCGCTTAAAAGTGCGGGTTCACCACTGTGTCTTCCAAAAAGTTCAATGATGGCGATGCGTTCATGGCTGGCGGCTGTACTGCGGATTTTATTAATACTATTAACACAGCGTGTCACACATGTGCTAAAACCAATGCAATAATCAGTTCCATTCACATCATTATCCATGGTTTTTGGAATGCTAATGACCGGAAAGTTCTTTTTCGTTAATTGAGCCGCAAATCTAAGTGATCCATCACCACCAATTGGTATAAGGGCATCTATTTCCATTAGATCCAGTATTTTTAAAATATGGTCTGTACAATCAAATGTGCCTTCTTTAAATGTTGACGCAGGGACATTATCTTTCAAAAATTCGGGCAAGAATTCAGCATTAATTTGTACGGGATTATAGCG